>ERZ827108.227-NODE-227-length-95531-cov-30.992344_pt1 | contig 95531 bp, 131 predicted proteins | sample MGYA00519921_ERZ827108 | MGnify/ENA primary metagenome ERZ827108 (study PRJEB31778, sample SAMEA3449258) | human gut metagenome | biome: human gut; feature: human-associated habitat; material: faeces | place: United Kingdom | collected 2010/2012 ... | reverse complement strand
TCCACAGTTGCGTGGACTTTCCTCCACAGTTGCGTGGACTTTCCTCCACAGTTGCGTGGACTTTCCTCCACAGTTGCGTGGACTTTCCTCCACACATAATACAATATATACAATATATACAAAAACATATTAATATATAAAGAAAAACGTTGACTTTAATTTTCCTTGATTTATAATTTCTTTGTAGTAGAAAATACTGCTTATATAAATATGAGTTACATTGTATCTATGCAAATATGATAGAACTTCAAAAAATATATGCTTGTAATTAATTTCTATCATTTATCTACAATCATAAATATAACTTATTATTACAATGTAGCTTTCATATTCCCTTCCCAAATTTATATATAAATAAAAAAGGAATTTGCATAATGCTTATTCCTTTTTTTCATCTTCATTATTTTGTGCTTTCCAAAGAAGTTTGATTTCTTTATGAATACCACGAACTCTGTATCTATATGTCGATTTTAATTTTTCTGGATTATCATTAGTTATAAATATTGTATCAAATGTATCTCCTCTTACATACTTGATACCATTCTCTAATTCTTGAAATGTTTTTATTGGTATAATCTCCAAATTATCATCTACATATAGTTCTAATAGAAATGTTTCAGTATCTTTATAAAGTAAAGTATTAGATTTAATTACTTCTTTTCCCATTTCTCTTTTAGTAAAACGAAACCAATCCTCATGATTTTTCTTATATTTTTCAAAGTCTTTTTCTAGTTTTTCATAATCTTCTTTGATTTTTTCAATATAATTTTCTACTCCATTTTTTTCTATATACTTAACTGCCCACCCTGTTGACTGTTTTATCATAATTGTATTTATTTCTCCTTTCTTATCTCAAATAGCTTTATTTTGGCTTGTATGAGTTGTTTTACTATATAGTATAGAGATTATTGTATTTTATGGTTTGCTCCGTATATCGCAAAATATCGCTATTATATGTTACTTTCCTTTCCTTCATTCTCCCACAAAAGTTTTTGACCGCAATTAGGACAATAATTCATTCCTAATTGCACATCTTGTTTGCATTTAGGACAAGTACCTGTAATCCATTTTCCATAGATAGGATTACCGCCATTGCATTTCAAATTTTCATCTTTAATATCAAGTGGTTTCATTGCTGTTAATGTATCTTCAATTTTTTCAATTATTAGTACATCAAACCCATTGCAACTCAATTCCAATCGTTTTTTTACATTTTCGGCAACTTTTAATGATTTGTATTTTTTATATTTCTCTCTAGGACTTGCAAAAATAGCATATTTATAGCCATGAAAATAATAATCATCTCCTGTATAGAACTCTCCATGTTCATTTTTTATTACATACATTGTTTTTGCTCCTTTATTTCTAAAAATATATCCTCTTGAATTTTTTGGTCTACTTTTGCTTTCCAATAATCACTTATACAATCAACACAACTCTTATGGCTTAAACCACCTTTTTTATCAGTAATACATTTTTCTTTTGTGCAATAAGAACAACATAATGATTGAGGCATATCATACATTGATTTAGCAAATTCTCTTATAAGTTCATCATTTGTCTTTTCCATTGCTTTTATATCTTTCTATCATATCAACTATTTTTTCATCATCTTTTGCATCTTGAAAATAGCCTCTTTCTCTCATTTCAAGTAAGATAGATGCATCACTAAAACAATTATCCATCACATGAGTTAATTCATCTAATGCTAGTAGTAAATCTAATTCAAAATCCCTTTTAAATCCTCTAATTCGTTTCATCTTTATAAACAATCCTTTCATATATACAGAAATTATAAACCATGAACAATCCCATACCGACAATAGTTTGTAATAAAAAAGACAATGTAAATAAAAATACTGCTGTATTGTTGATTATTAGTGATACTACAAATTTTTTCATTGCACCACCTGTTATAATTAATGTCACAGGAATAAAAAATATCAATAATGACCTATCCTCAATACCAAATAAAATTTTAAAAAATTCTAAAACTAAAATCATTAATAGAATATGAATAAACCAATTTAATACGAACATATCAGTAGAATTATTTTTTGATATATTAATTGTAGTAATAAATTCACTAACCACTTTAGATAGCAAAGCAAATAAAGTAAAAGTTACTGCAAAGCCAACATTATTTTTTATATTTTGCATTTTGTTATACTTGCTTTCAAATTTTTTATTTTTATCAATCATATTAATTAAAACTAATACCCATACAAGGATTGTAAGAATAATCCTAGAGTGTTTTCCAAATAAATCAATCATATTGTACATTTTCTTTACCTTCCTTTATAGTTTTATATAAATAGTATTTTGTGTAATTATTTCAATTCTTCCACTATCATTAATCGAGAAATCAACTACAGGAGTTGTCATTATTGTATCTCCATTATCCAATAATAAAATCACATTCTTTCCAACTTCTAATATTGGTTTTTGAACAGTAGGAAATACTTCTTTAAATTTTGAATTATCTCCTACCTGTTCTAGCATCTTTTTAAAATATCTTTGACCTTTTACCATATTATTTTTTCTCCTTTGTTCTATTTTATTATTAGGTGGAAGTACTTCCACCTAATTTAATTTACTTCAACAAATGCTACATTTCCATTAAAATAATAAATCATATATTTTCCTTCAATCGAACATAAAACATCATCTCCGCAATCATAATTATAAATATCAAATTTTCCATCAACTAATGATGAATACTCCATAAAATGGTCTATTGCTGAAATGTACTCATTGTCTTTATCAAAGATGAACCCATACATTTCTCCATCTCCATATCCATTACGAATATAAAACGAACATTGTTCATTACCAATTTTTAAACTTCCTACATCTGAATATGTTAAGAAGATTTTGTTTGCATTATAAAGAATATTTTTAACGTGCATATCAAATCCAGCATAGTGCGTACTTCTTTTTAATAATTCTCCGTATGCTTGACAACAGATGATTTTTTTATCATAAGTACTAAAATAATATTGTAAAAAATCTTCTGTATCTTTAGCTTTTTCTAGGCATTTTACATACCATTCATTATTTTCTTTTGCTCCACTACTATATGTATTATTCATACATGATTTTACAAACTTATCAATTTTTAAATCTTTTTCTAGCATTTTTCTTTCTCCTTATTATTCTTTTGCAACCACCATGATTAGATTATTAATCCAATCAATATAAGCATCTTCTCCAAAATCTTTTTTTACTGCTATCTCCAATCTATCATGAATTAAATCATTTTCACATGGTTTAAATTCTTTACCAAATTCTAAACACACTTCATGTAGATTAGCATTTGTTTCTTGCAACCAATCAATAGAATAGTTTTCATTTGCATCATAGATTTCAATTAGATTATTTTCTTCTCTAATTTTAAAATCAAATTCAAAAGTCTTATCTCTATTCAACTTTTCAACTTCTCTTTTTAGATTTTCCATCTTATTCATCTTGAACTCCCCTTCCTATTACACTATTATTATACTATTTATGTGTATCGCTGTCAACACATTTTGTATGTTTTTTTAAAGGGACTTTTTATAGCCCCTTTTTATGATTTTTTAGATAAATCATGAAACTCAACTTTAAATAGTCCCAACTTTAGGTAGTGAAACACCATGAATTATTGTTCACATTCTTGGCATGGGTTCTCCAATCTTTTTTAGTTCCCTACTTTCGCAAAGGTATTCGATTGCTGTTTTCATTTCGTTTAGCAATTTAGAAATTGAATGTATATGGAGTATCACATTACACCCCAACTTTTTTAACTCCCTCTTAATGGTTGGGAAACACCACTTTATCCTCATATTTTAATTAAAAAAGTTACTCTTTTTAGTAACTTCTTTCATGTGGAAGTACTTCCACATTTGCAATGTATCAATGCTTATTATTTACATATCTATTGTATTACTTTCAATATGTTTTATCAATACCTTATTTTTCAATATCAAAATCATCATAAATAGATTTTAATCTTGTCCGTTGATTACTAATATTTGTATATTCTTTGCATTTTTCTTCAAGTAGTTTATAGTCACAACATCTATTTGCAACATTAGGTTTTAATTTTGAATTTATTCGTGCCTCATATAAATTTTGTGCTTTTTCCTTTAAATGTTGTCCGTATCTATTTAACCATCTTAATTGGCTCTTTAATAATTCTTTATAGTTTTGTTCAGTTTTTGTAAGACTTGTTGTATTAGTGTCTATGTATTCATATTCGCTTTTAGGTATTGGTATCATATTATTAAAATTAATTGCACCTAATTTACCACCATCTATTTTGTAAAAATCTATTGTATTTTTCATTTTTAGATGTTTTTCTTTTGGAGATGATAAAGGGGCAAAATATTCCATTTCCTCTATTTTAAATAATACACCTACAAATGGTCTTAATTCTTTTTCATTAGCATTATAACTAACTCTATAATCATATTTTCTTAAATAATCACAGTATTTACTATTTACAGTTACTAATCTATATTGAAATGACATACAAATTCTCCTTTAATAAAATAAAGGGGAGCAATCAATAGCTCCCTATCTTTTTTAACTCCCTCTTAATGGTTGGGAACACCGCTTTTTTAACTCCCTCTTAATGGTTGGGAACACCGCTTTTTTGAATGTATCCATTCATAATTAGTATATTTATTATACTATATTTTATTCTAATTATCAATATTTTTACACAAAATTGTTGATAATATAAATAACATTAAAAATCTTTTTCTTTCTCCCATTCTTCAATATCAGTTATATTTCCGTTCTCTATCCATTACTTTCAATCTATAACCACAAACTTTAGCAATCTTGATTATATTATCGAATGTTGGATTAGAATTTTCTCTTTCATAACTTGATATTGTTGTATCTGCAAGTCCTACCTTTTTGCCTAGTTGCATTTGTGTTAGGTTTGCTGATAATCTCATATTTTTAAGTATCATACCAATCACTTATACCACCCAACTTATTATTGCACATTTTGAATATTTTATTGGGTTTTCGCAAGGTTCTTGCGATTTTTTTAAAAATATGATAGAATTAAAGGAATAAATGAATATTTTTAAGGAAGGAAGGAGAAAAATGTCAAAAAAAGATTTTTTTGTATTTATACTATTTATTGTAGATATGTTTGTTGCCTTTGCTATATGTTCTTATTTTAATATTAGCAATGTAGTATTATTAAAATCATATACTGCTATGAACATGGATATTACTTATGAAGTTTTAATTTGGTTTGGTCTTGTAATAATTCAAGCTATCTTCATTGATAGAAAAGAAATTTTTGCAAATAGCATATATGAAGATTAGTAAAGGTGGAAGTACTTCCACCTTTTAAAATTGGCTTAACACTTCTTTACAAAAATCCCTATAATCATTTGCTACATTCTCTTTTGATTTTTCAATTAAAATTTCTTTCTTCGTACTACAATCTACCACAGGTTTTGATTGATAACGAATAGTTGTATCATATACCCTTTCTTTAAATAATTCTTTCAATGTATTAGTCCATTCCTTATCAACATTGTTTCTATTTGCCATAGTTACTAGGATTTTAAAATCATAGTCTAACTGTTCAGTTTCTAACCAATCAAACAAAGTATTTAATGTTGCATCTAATCCCTCTAAACCACTTTCATCAATTTTAATAGGAATTATAATTGTATCTCCTTCTTTATAGCATGAACACATGGCATTATAAGTGAGTGCATTTTCAAAAGGCGAATTGTCGATAATAGCAACATCATAATCATTTTGAATTTGATTAAAGGCTTGTCTTAATCGTCCAGAAGGATTTCTACCACTCATTTTTATTTGAGTATCAACAACTGATAGTCTATTTGATGATGGTACAATATCTAAATTATCATATTGAGTATGTTGAATTGTTTGTTTAATGATTTTGGGGTCTAAATAAATATCGCTAATATCTTTTTCAAAAGGTGTTTGCATCACATAATTATGTAATACATTACAACTTTCTAACAATTCTTTTCCTGTTTTATTATATTTTTCAACAAGTTTCAAAGCATTGTCCTTTCCACCCTTTTCCTTTGGTTTTAATACAATCTTTGTTGTATTTGCTTGAGGGTCATTATCTACTAATAATACTTTCTTTCCATTTTGTGATAAATAATATGCTAAATTTAAAGCGGTTTGAGTTTTTGCAACTCCACCTTTTTTATTTTGTACTGAATAAACTTTCATTTTTCTTACTCTCCTTTTCTATTATCTTTAATATAATTTGCGAAAAAATTAAATCTTTCGCTTTCTTTATTTAAAAGTGTTGAAACTGAACACTTTTTTCCATTTCCTTCAAATATGATTTCTAATTCATTAGTAGTTATTTTGTCATTTAATTTATCAATCTTTCTTGCGATTGATAATAATTCCTTTATAACTTGTGTTTTTGTATATTGTGGCTTTTCTTGTTCCTTTTTGTTATTTTCATTATCTTTATTATTAGTATTATTTTCTTCTTTCATTTGTTTTAAGTATGTTCTAACTTGTCTACCGCTAATACCTACTTCTTTTCCAACCCATTCACTTAAATTCTTACAATCACTATTAAATTTGATTTCTTCATCAGTTCCTTTTCTTCTTTCAAATTCCTGTAATGCTAGGTCGATTGCCGATTTTCTTATTTCTTGTATTTCCTCTGGTTTTAGTTTCCTTTGTAAATTTGCATGGTTTATTTTCTTCTTTTCTTCATAGATGGTTGATGGCTTTTGTTCCAATCTCACATCAACCATACCATCATGCAATCCTTTATCATATAGATTTTTAATTGCAGTACATCTTCTATGTCCGCTTAATAATGTATATTTTTTGTTATCCCCACAATCTTCTTCATAGGCAATTCCATTTTCAAGTTGCCCATATTCTAAAATAGATTTTTCAAGTTCTTCTATTTCGCTTAAAGGGTAGTTGTTAAGTTTATTCAATCTAATATCATCTATATGTATCTTTTTTGTTTTTACTCCGTTACTCATTAAATCATTTAGTGCCATTTTAATTATCTCCTTCATTTATTATTTTATTTATTCCATAGGTGGAAGTACTTCCACCTATGTTTATATATATAATATACTTGTATTAATAATCTTATTATCAAGTATCATATAAGACATATTACTATTGAGAAGTGAATTTACAATGTCTATTTGTTCTTTATTTAATCCTACCCAATCCTCTCCATCAACTCCAACAAATAAGATATTTCCAACTAAAACATCAACTATTTTTTGTTCATCATTTTCAATAACAATATTAAGTTGTGGTTTATAAGTTAATTTTCCTTCTTCATCTAACACTATATCAATATTGTTTTCTTGCAATTTTTTAACATATCCAAAACATTCAATAGAACTACATTTTAATAGATTATAGATTGTTTTAAGCTTTAAGTTATCAATTTCAACAATCTTTTGTTTTTTGTTTGGTTCTTTTAATATTACTTCCATATTCAATACCTCTCTCTTTCTACACTATTATTATACTATTTATGTGTATTACTGTCAACACATTTTCAAGGCTAAAAAAATAATTTTGTTAGATTATCAATCAATGTTGCTAATGTATGTGCGGTAATTTGTGCTAATAGACACAAACCAATAACTACAGTTGCTAAACCTTTTGAAGTAAAATTAAGTTCTTGATTTTTCATTTCAATTCCCTACCTTTCTAATCTAACATTCATCATCAACATTAATGACTAATTTATCATTAAAGATTTCAAACGATGATACTGTCATATCCTTAAATTCAAAATCCATATCATCATCATACCCACTAAATACAGTTCTTCCTTGCATAAAAGAGTAAATCTCAATCTTTTGGCTACCTCTATCAATTAGCATATCTAAAAAATCATCTACTGTTACTGTCATTTTTGTTGTCCTTATTGAGTTCCTTTGAACTCCCTTTCCTATTACATTATTATTATACCACTTATGTGTATTGCTGTCAACACATTTTGTAATATTTTTTTCTTTTATTAATTGTACCATTGTTTCAAAAAGGAATATATAGATGAAAAATATTAACAAAAATAATAAAAAGCTAATGATTTTATTCATCATCAGCATTTTCTTTTAATTCATTAATTGCTTCTTTTTCAAGTTCTTTTAATAATTCTCTATCATGATGATATAATGCAAAACTTAATTCCTTACATACATCACGAAGTTCTTCTTTTTCCATTTTCCAATAGTTTTGTGTTATGTATTCATAAATACCATCTTTTTCCATTTCACTTAATTGTTCTCTTGTCATATTCTTTTTCCTCTTACTTTCTTTTAGATTTTTATATTTTTCTTTCTCTTTTTTCTTAAAACATAACAATAAATGTATATTCATCATCAATTTCATAAACTTTAATAACTCTAGCATTAATTAAATCTTTATCAATATAAAGTCTTATATCGAGTGCGTTTAAATTTTTAGCTATTGTTTTTTCTTTTTTGCCTAATGACAATTTAATTTTAAATGTTGCGTTTGGATTATGTTTTTCAATAATAGCACTCATATAATCAATAGCACGACAACCAAAACATACATTTTCTACAATATCATCACAATTTAATATATGTTTATTATCCAATTTTTCTAACCATTGTTTTTCCATACTCAATACCTCTCTCTATCTACACTATTATTATACTATTTATGTGTGTCACTGTCAACACACTTATAATATATTTTTCTTTTTTGTAAAAAAAGAACTACCAATAGTTCTTTTATTTGTTATTGTCTTTATATAATACTTTCTTTCTATATTCGATTTTGATTATATCTTTCATGGAAAAATCTCTATTGTCATATAGTTCCTCTACTAACTTTCTTTCGCTTGTATTTTTTATATACATATTCCATATTGATTGACTATATAGTTCACGTTTTGGAAACCTAAAAGAAATTGTTTGATTATTTTTTGTTACAGTAAGTACTAATTCTTTAGCATATATATTTTCTATACTTTCTATAATGTCATGTATTTTTTTAATTTCGTTTTTTGGATTATGTTCAAATTCATTAATAATCACATTTTCTTTAAATTCATTTTCTAACAATGTATAACCAATTTGATTTTTTACTGATACTTTTATATCATAAAGGTTAATATCATCTAGTATATAATTTTCAAATAATTTTTCTACTGTTGATTTTTTGTCCTGTAGATAATCATAAATTACTTCTTTATTAACTTTAAAATAATTATTGGTATAATAGCTTTTAAATTCCATAGCATTCCGCATTTTATATATATACATTTCTCTTGCATAATTTTTCAAATCTTTAACATATAGTTTATTTTCTGTAACATCTTTATCAAACCTATTAGATGCAATTTTTTTCAATTCTTCTTTATGTGCATCTATGTATTTATTTAATAATACATTTACTTCCTTTTCGATATTTTTATAAATATCTTCAATAGTGCCATTATAGATAACTTTTTTTAATTTTTTGGAAAATTCATATTCAAAACAGTATCTATCTTGTCCGTATAGACTTTTTGTTGGTCTATGCAATAATCCAATAAAATCTAAACCTACATCATAATCAAGTTGATTAAACATTTTGGTTTGATAAAGAAAATCAATATATTCATTATATTTAATTTTTACAATACTACCATATTGTTCATTTATAAAAAATCGGTGTTCGTTGTTTAATAAAAATTCATCAATGTTCATTTGATTGCCCTTCCTTGTTGTTTATTTTATAAAGGTGGAAGTACTTCCACCTTTTAGCTTATTAATGATATGTGATAGATTTTCTACCACATATCATTACAACTGTATTCATTTAAGATTATTTTATCTTCATATTCATATACATCTAACAAACCATTATTATTATCTAAAATTTCTAATGCCTTATCTTTTGAAATGGGATTTTCTTCTGCACCTCTATAACTTAATCCGTATCTATAGGATAATTTTTTATTAGTGTTATTGACTACCTCCTTTGCTTTTTGAATATCCAATGTTCCGTTAAAAAATGACATCTTTAATAATTTTTCCATTTATAGTACCTCTCTTTCTACACTCTTATTATATCATTTATGTGTATCGCTGTCAACACATATTGGAAGTTTATGAAAAAAGATGCTTTTTTTTCGCATCTTTATTCTTCTTTTTTCTTGCTTTCTAAAATTCTCTCTCTTTCTTGATTGCTAATTTCTTCTAACTTGTCCGCCGATACTGATTGAACATAATTATTATCTTTATCATATATCTTATATTCATCATCATTTATCAAATACATTGTAGCCGATACATCATATCTATCCCATACAACTGATTTTCTATTCAAATATACATATTGGTTTGTATAAGGCAACTTTACACAGTATGTATTGTTATCACTTCTTTGTCTATCAATCATCTTATTAGAAAAATGTATTGACTTGATATAATGTTCATCTTTTTCAATTACGATTTTTCTCATGTGTTCAAAGTCACTCATTTTATTTTTTAAATATGATAAATACGCATCATTTTTGTTTATTTCCATTTTTAAAACATTCGCTTGATTTAGCAATTCTTTAACTTCATTCAATCCAATATTGTTTAGTTCTTCTCTAGCATTTTCAAATAGTTTTACATCTTGATTTTTTTGTACATTTTCAATTCCAAACATTTCTACATTTTCTTGATAAATTTGATAGTCATTATATTTTTCAATATATATTGATGCAATAGGAATATTCCTTTGTAAAGAGTTATATTTTTCAATCGTTAAATTATTTTCATGCTCTTTTGTTGTTATTTCTTCTTCCAATTTACTTGTAGCATCTATTAGGTCATTATAACTTTGAATACCTTCATTATTAAGTATTTCTATTTCTCTACATACATCATTATACTTTTTCATTTCATAGTACTTTGCTAATTGATATTTAGGGTACAGTTTACCATCAACAATACTGTAGCCACTCTTTATAATAGCCTCTTTACTTCTTAATGCAGTTTCTTCAAATTTTTCGGCATAAGGATTTTGTATTTGTAAAAATTCTTTAAAATCATAGCTTGTACTTTTCCTTGTTTTTTCAAAAAAGAATTGCTTTAAAGTTTGTTCCTCATATTCTTTACCTATTGTTTTTAATCTTGTAAATTTTTTTGCTCCATAAGGTCTAACTGAAATATATTTTCCTCTATTCCTTATCTCAAATCCATCAAGTGCTAATTTTCTTAACATATCATCAAAAGACATTTCAGTTAATTTCAATTCATTAATTCTTGCTTGTATTTTGCTTTTCCAACTCTCATTAGAATAAGCATATAAGATATTTGATGATTTATGCCTTGTTATCTTTGGTGCATCTTCTATTATTCTACACCCATACTCTTTTGCTATTTCGTCACTCTTATATCTCAAACCATATAGCCCCTCATTTTTATTTGCTAATCTATCTTCTAGCTTTCTTCCCATAATTGATGTTGCATTTACTATTATATGATTGTGTAGACAATTTCTATCAGTATGTGTAACAACTAAACATTGGAAGTCAGGATATAATTCTTTAACTAATCTAACCCCCATCTCATGACATTGTTGAGGTGTGATTTTATCCTCATAATGAAATGATTGTACTATATGATAAGCACTTCTTTCATCATTTTCATTATGATATTTTCTATTGTTTCTCATAAAATCTTCAACAGTAAATTCAGTTGAACAGTTTACACCTGTTTTTAATCCTACATCTTTACTATACTTGTGTCCTTCATGGTCTTTATCGAGAACATAATTTACACAGTAACTTAACCCTTGTTTTCCTTTGATTGGTTTTCTTTTTGTAATAGGCATCAATAATCACTCCCCTTTCTTTGAAAAAGCTGTAGCTTTTCTTTTTTGATTAACATATAGCTTATCAATCATTGTGTTTTTCAATTCATCTATCATCATAGCCATTTCTTTTTGTTGGTCTATTAATTGTTGCCGAATTTTTTCATTATCTAATATCATATTTTTATTTAGATATTCTCTAATCAAATAGTTATGTTCTTCTATCTTGTTTATAAATGTATTTACAATCTTTGTCACTTCATCTTTTCCTTCAATTTCTTCAACATAAAGATTTTCATATATAGCACTAGCAACAATATAATCGGCTAGTGTATTAAATCCATAAAGTTTAGCTTTTGTTTTCATCAATGCTTTTTCTTCACTTGTAATTCTAATATCAAATCTATCATATTTTCTTCCATTATGTTCGTACATTTTTATTCCTCATTTCCTAATTGTTTCTTTATATCAAGGTGTAAATTTTCTAATCGTTTTAAGTACTCTCTCTTATAGTAATTTTCTTCTATAAACTTTACTCCTTCACTTTTAATATATGTTTTTCCGTCATTATAATATTTGTAACTAGAATGTTCTAACATCAACTTTTGGATTGTTTTTTTTATACTAGAATTAGAGCGATTAAAATAACTTTCTAATTCTAAAATATTCATATCTTTATAGTCTAAAAGATGATATTCTTGATTTAAAATATCTTGGTAGTAATAAATCCTTTTCTTAAAAAATTCTAGTTCGGCATCAATCTTCCTATGACTGTCATAATTATAACTTACCTCAATTAACCATAAGATACCTTCATCTTTTATATTCCCTTTTGAATACCATTTTTGTTCTTTGTGTTTTTTTCTCATATCATTCAAATGCCATATAAAATTATTATATTCATTTGCTATTTCTTCATCAAAAAGACCTTTATTTTTTATGATTTCAAATACTTCATTTTCATTCATCAATATATCTCTCCTTCCTTTTTACAATACCATAATCTATGTTTATTTCAAAACCTTTTAACCCTTTAGGGGTGGAAATATTTCTTTTTCCACCCCTAAACCCTTGATTTTACTACATTTTTTCTTTCAAAACTCAATGGGGTGGAAAAATTAATTTATCTACCCCTAAACCCTTGATTTTAAAGGATTTTATTCTATTTTTAATCGTTTATATAGCAAGCATGGTGTACTTCCGTACACCTACTTGTTAGTGGGCGACCCCCTAACACCCCTCAAATTGCCGTAGGCATATTTATAATAAAAAAGGGATTGACATTCTTTATTAATGCCAACCCTTTTATTTATTAATTTATAATATCTTTTTCTTCTATTTCCTTTTGATTTTTTTCTTTAATATCATGCTCTATCCAATTATTTAAAGTGTTAAGTTTTTGAAATGTTTCATTATCTTTTCTACCATCTCTATATACAAAATATAGCTCTTGTTTCTGTTCCAAAGTTGCTTGATTATATTTTACATCTTTACCCAACATATCCTTGCACCAATCTAACATATTTTCTTTTTCTTGTTCAACTTCATATTCATATTCTTCTTTTAATCCCATGACTTCACATTGTTGTTTTGTTAAATAAAATTCATCTCCAAACAAGTCATTTTTTAATAAAGAATAATCATAAAAATCATATCTTACACTCTCTTGAAATTCTTCTAAAATACTATCACAATTATTATGAATAACAATTTCTTCATATCTTAATTTTTCAATTTCTTCATTAGATAAATGTGGCTTATTCAATGTATCTAAATACATTTCAAACACTTCTTGTTTTTGCTCTGCATACGATAATTTATTTTCAAATTTATAACCAAAATTATCTAAATCTACTTCCATTATTTTACCATTTTCCATTTCAAAAAAGACATGATTTTCAAAAGCATCTTCCAATTTTTTTACTATTTCTTTTTTTATATATGTATCTTTTTCTTTATCAAATAGTTGAAAAAATTCATTAACTTTATTTGTATTTCCTAATTGTTTTTTGTAATCTCCTACTCTATTTACAAAGTCAATTATTTCAATATCATATTCATATTCTTTAGACATTATATGATTTTTTATATCACTTCTTGCCTGTTTGACAATGTCACTATAATTAGATTTTGTTTCAAATTCTTTGTTATTATTTTGAATTTCTTTTTCAACACTTTCAATAAATGTATCTTCAATATACATATCTAATCTATCAATAATATTTTCTAAATTATTGATATTTTTATATTTATCTGCTCCACCTAAATATCCATTTTGTTTATCAATCAAACTATATCTTTCGTTTAATTGATTGTACTTTATATCAAAGTCCGTTATATCTAAAATAGTTTCTATATAAGAATAAATATCTTCATAGCTTTTAATTTCTTCTTGATTTTCTCTTTCAAATTCTTCAATAGGATATGTTTGTTGTATTGGTTTTAAATAGTTTTTATCTATTATATTTTTCTTATATTTTTGTAAATAATTGTTTAGTTTTTCATCTCTCTCACTCATTAATTGTATTCCTGTTAATTCTTCATAAAAACTATTTTCATATCTATTTTCATAGTTATATTTATCTGGTCTATAATTCATGATTAATCTATCATCATCAAATATATTTATTTCACATTTTGTACATTCAAAATTGTTATACTTTTCTTCAAACATATCTTTTAAAATTTGATGTAATTGATTAAATCTTTCTTGTGTAACTTCATCACATTCAATAGTAATATTTTCATTTTCTTTCACACCTTCAATTATTCGTGCAATCATTCTATATGCCATTTTTAATCATTTCCTTTACTTTATTTATTTTATAAATTTTATTTTCTTCTAAATAATCAAATAAAAATATTGTTGTTTCTTGATTAGAAGTTGGACTATTCATAATACCGCTTCTTGCATATTTTTTATAAAATAATACTTCTGTAGCTTTAAATACACTCTTATTATTTATTACTTTTATTCTATCTGCATCATGAAATTTTTCATAATATTCTAGCATTAATAATTCATATTGCCTTTTACATTTCATTGTATAATCACTCCTAAAAAGCATATAAGAGGTTGATTAAACAACCTCTTATATTTATCTTTCTATATCAAAATCTTCATCTTTATCAATCGTTTTTTCAGCCTTATCTACAGTTATTTCTTTGTCTATTTCAGCCTTATCTTTCATATAGTCTGCTATCTCATTTGCATCTCTAATTGCCCTAAATAATTCGTCAGGTTCTTTCTTTAAAACACTAATCCAATCTTGAATATAGGCTGTATGATTTCTTATATGTTCTTCATCAAAATTTATCTTTAATTCTTGCATAAAAAATGATGAACTTATCTCTGCTCTTAATTCTTCTTTTGCGTAGCTAGGAGAACCAAATCCCCCTTCTAAATTTCTATTTAATCTACTTTCATGTCCTGTAGCATGAGCCAATTCATGAAAAGCTGTAGCATGAAATGAATAGTCATCTTTAAAGTATTCAATCGGTGGAACTGTCACTTTATCATGTGTAGGAGAATAAAAGGCTTTACTTCCTTTTTCTTCAAAGTCAACCTTCATATTCTTTATCATTTTTTCTAAAACTTCATCTCTATTTATGTCAGTTCTTTCTTGCGGTTCAAACGGTTTTATTCCTTCAATGTTCTCTGCATTGAATACTGTATAGGTATTACATCTCAATATAAATCTATCTTCTAATCCTTTATCAATATCTGTTAAAGTTCTATATTCATCAAAAGTTAATGATTTATGCGTTTCTTTATCAATGATATACCAATATTCAATAGGAACACCTTTACTACCTTTTTTTAAGTGCCACTTTTCTTTTGGATGGTATTTTTCATCTTTATCCGCAATTTGAGTAAACGTACACCAACGAGGGTCTTTATACCCTTTTTCTTTTGCAATAAAACCTAATAGTAACCGATTAGTTCCGTTATATTTTCTTCCATTTGTTGCGTTTCTAGGTGTATCAAAATCTTTCCATTCTTGTACCCACGGAATAGTGTTTTGTTCAAGTGATGCAACATAACTATCTACTAACATTTGTCTTGCTTTATTAAGTTTATCACTCATAATCAAGCACCTCATCTGGTTCTTCTTGTGCTATAAAATCTGCCATTTCTTCATCAAATATTATCCCTAATTCCTCTATTTGTTCTTCTATTTTTTTCATTGTATCAATCCTTCCTTTATTAGATTTTTAATCTCTTTCTATTTCAAATTCATCATCTTTATTTCTTTTTCTTGTAGTTTTTCTTTCATGTCTTTTTGTTTCTTCTTTATTAGAAATATAACGATATTCTTCTTTTCTTCTATTATCTTCATCTTGTCTTTCTTTTTCTTTGTCTGTTGCCTTATCCATAATGTTCTTCTCCTAATTCTTCTCTTTCTTCAATTTGATTGTTTCCTTTTGATTTTTCTAAACCATTGATGATTTCATCTAATTCTTCTTGTTGTTTTTGAATTTTTTCTTCTTTCTTTTTTAACTCGAATAATGGTTTTAATTCATCTTGTTTTTGCAATTTCTTTTTTTCAAGTTCTGCAATTTTTAAATCAATTTTTTCAATCTCTTTTTGTTTCTTGTTAATTAATGTATCTAGTTTTTTACTCATATAATCTTATCCTTTCTAATTTTATTTTAATATTTATCTTTAATATGTTCAATAATTTAATCATCATAAAAAAACGCACTATTTATTTGGATTTTAAGAGATGTTTTTGAATTTTAGGTGTAATTATACCTTTTTTATCAAATCTTCCTTAAAATCAATATTTATGCGTTTCTATACCATATATGTTATTCTATTGTGGCTCTCATACCTAAAATGATACCATCACTATCATAAATTGGGTCACATCTTCCCTTATGCCCAGATAAAGATGATGCACAGACACTTCCTACATTGCTCATATCATATCCATCACTAAATAAAAAATCTCTTGTTCTAGGTGCTGATGTATTGTTTGAACTACTACTTTCATTTTTTTTACTTGTTGTATTAGATTGATTATTAGTATTTGATGAAGTTGTATTTTGTGATGTGGAAGTACTTCCACTTGTATTGTTTTGATTATTTGATGTGTTTGTATCTTGTGTAGGAGTGGGTTCTGGTTCTTGTGGTTCTTGAACTTGTACAACCTCATTTACTTTTACTTTCATTGTTTTCTCAACTTTCTTATGACTAGAATTTTCTAATGAGTACTTAACTTCATATTCCCCTACTACAGATGTATCAATTTTGTTATATTCTACTTTATCTTTTAAATCTCCATCTTCTTTATCTTTGGCAACCTTTATATAACTATCATAATTTATTTCTTCATTTTGATAAATCTCTATACTATCTACAGTTAATTCTAATACAGGTGGAAGTACTTCCACATTTTCTTTTTTTACTGTATCAGTTTTATTTTTTCCAAAAAAATAAAACCCTAATACAAGTGAAACAGTTACAGCAACTATAATAATAGTTGCTATAATCATATTTCTTTTCCTTGTATATTGTTGATAGCGTAACAACAGTTCTTTTTCTTCCTCTGTCATAATACCACCTACTTTCTTTATTCAGCTAATCGTCTAATTGCAATAGCTTTATTAAAATAATAATCCATTTTCTTTATACTAACACGAGCATTAGGATTATCTCCATGAGTTTTAGATGTTCCACCATTCGCACCTATAATTTCTCCATTGCCTATATACATGACAACATGACCTGATGTGATAATCAAATCTCCTACCTTTAATTGAGATTTATCTTTAGGTACAGCTTTTCCCATTTTTGCAAATGTAGTAGTTGTTTGTCTACCAACATTTGCACCAGACTGATTATAGCACCATGAAACAAATCCAGAACAATCAAAATATGTCGGTCCTGCTGTTCCCCACCAATATAAAGCACCTAATTTTGATTTTCCATATTCAACAGCTTTTTCCGCTATTGTTCCATTCTGTATAACTGTACTATCTGGTGCTAACTGATTTTGAACAAGGCTTTTGAAACTATCACTTGCTCCATCAAAAAAGAACTCACTTGTTGCTAAAAGTTGAAGTGTTTCGGTTTCATCTGTTGTTAATGTTCCATCTCCATTTTTTGAATTTGTTTTCTTTGCCTGTTGATATTTTAAAATCTTATCCTTATGGCTATTACACCAACTAATATAATCATCATATCCTTTATTGGTTATTGTCATTATTTTAATAACTTTGTCCGTTGTTACCTTATTACCATTTTCATCTGTTGTTTCTTTTTGAATGGTCTTTTCAGTTATTGTATGTTCTTCAAACAATTTAGCATTATAGAACTCATTCATAAGATTTCTTTCAGCATCATCAAAGGTTAAATCTCCACCTAGAACTTGTAGGATTGCTAGTGGTGTTTTCCAATCAATATTGCTATATCCTTCTACAACATAATCAACATCTTCCGCTTGAAATGAAGTAATCTGTTCACTATATTCATTTGTTTTTTCGGCTATATATGTTTCATATTTAGAAAATATATCATTTGCATTTTCACTACTTCCCCATTGAAATACACTTGTAAATCCTAATACAGCTGTAACCATCAAGCCAAAGGCTATTGCAAAAGGAAAGGCACTTATTAAAGCTAACATTATTTTTTTTATAATCCCAATGATTATTTTTGTTAGTGCCTTTATCATTTTAGTAACAGTTCTTTCTACAGCTTTCACAGGTTTTTTTGTTACTTTCTTTACAACTTTTCTTCCTACTGTTTTTGATGTATCTTTAACAATTTGCTTTTGAACATCTTTTCCTTCATTAATAGAAGTCATGATATTAGTTGCCCTTTGTTGTACTCTAGCCACTTTATGAAGTTTAGAACGATACTTTTTATTTTTTCCTTTAGACTTTATTTTTCCTTCTTCTTTATTTGTTTGTACCTTTTCATTAATTTGCTCTTGTAGTCCATTTTTTCGTGTTTGAATTGCATTAACAACATTTGTCGTAACTTCATTAACTACACTCGTTTTTACTGCACTACTTTCAGTATTTACAATATCTTCACTTGTTTCAACATCAATAACACTTGTTTTTATTCTACTTGTCTTATTGCTTTCAACATCTTCATTTAGAAATTCATCACTAATAGTTGATGTTGCGATTTTTGAACCTTTATTAGAACTATTATTACCACTTATTCCTTTGCTATCTGTATTTGTACTGTCACTCTCTACCTCATTATCACTATTAGTAGTTGCTATTGCGTTTCCATCTTTTTCTTCATCTTCATCATTATTGCTTGTTTCAATATATGATTTTTCTTCTTGATTTAACAGACTATTTTTATAATCTTCATAAGCCTTTTTTCCTTTATTGATGGTTTCAACTGCCTTAATTACTGTATTGATTTCAATGTCTGTTGCTCTTGCTATTTTCTTATTGTCTTTTGCTAGTTTATTTGAAATATCATCTTTCATAGGCAACTACCTCGCTTGTGCTATTCCACTTGTGTCATTCAACTTATAAATAAAGCTATCCTTTTCAACTTTGTTTTCAAACAGGAATTTATCCCTGTCATATACAATAACTCCTTTACCGCCTGATGCCTCACTTAACTTCTTTTCTTCCTCATTACTAATTTCAAAAATAGAACATATTGGGGCTAAATCCGTTTTCTTTTGTTTTAATAAGATAGCAAATTCACTATTTGCCAACATTTTTATACCATCTTCATTATTCAAAATATCTGCTATATTTTGAGTAAGAATAGTCATCATTGCGTTAAACTTTCTACCTGTTTTATATAGTTCTGCTACATATTGGGAAGAAAACTTATTTTTTAATAAAATATGGAACTCATCAATGTTTACCCATGTGTAGTAGCCTTTTATCTTATTTTCAGCAAGTTTATTTTTAATATAATCTAGTACAACTAAATATCCTGTTGTTCTTAAACTTTCTGTTAATTTGGTAATATCAAATACAATAAATCTATTGTTGATGTCTACATTTGTTTCATGAGAGAAAATATCTAAAGAGCCTTTTATATACCTCTCTAATACTAAAGCCAACGCATTAGCCTCTTTTTCTGGTTGTTGTTTTAATTCATCATAGAATTTTGGAAGTGTTGGAAGTAAAGTTTTATCTCTATATTGACTTTGTTCATAAGGGGCATATATGCTTTTGGTACATCTATCTATGATTGATTGCATACCACCAGTTAATCCACCATAGATACTTTCCATAAATGCTACTATATATTCAGTTTTTGCTTTGATAGGTTCATCTGTATCATAGTTTAAATCCATATCAAAAGGATTGATATGTGTTTGTGCGGTTGTACTTATTTTAATTGTTTGCCCACCATAAGCATCTGCAATTTTTTTATATTCTCCTTGTGGGTCAATGATAATAATTGTATCATTAGGATATTTTAAATAATATTGTTCAATCAAAAGTTTATTTGTGAATGATTTTCCACCACCCGAAGTACCTAGAATACAACCATTTCCATTTATCAATTTTCGTCTATCACAAAAAATAGGAATTTTGCTTATTTGATTTTTACCAAAAAATACTCCTTCTTTATCAAGCATATCTTTTGAATTAAATGGAACACTTACACCTACAGCCTCACTATGCAATGTTCTTTGAAATTGAATTGAGTTATGTCCTAAAGGTAGAGCATTCTTCAATCCTTCTAGTTGTTGCCACTTGATGTATTTTATTGAAACAAAGTTTTCTTCTCCTATTTCAAGGATTTTATTAATTGTTTTTTCAAGTTCAGCTAGAGATGATGCACTTACTACAATCAATGTATTACATGAAAATATTTTTTGATTTTTCTTTTGGATTGCCCGTAACAAACTCTGTGTACTTTTTAGCCTATCTTCTAACTTTTCATCTTTTACATCTTCATAATCAAGGTTACTTTTTCTAGCCTTCTTTTTCTTCATTATCCTTTCATCTTTCATAGCCGAAATTTTTTTATTTAACTTTTTAATAACTTTTCCTGTAGGTTCTGGTTGAATATTCATAGTTGTTAGTACGCTCATATCCTCTAAGCCAGTTGTCAACCTATTATAGAAGATTGGACTTAAACTTGTCGATAAATCACTAACATACAATGCTGAAATATATTTTTTTCCTTCATCTATTGATATATATGTATCTTCTCTAAAACTCATTTTATGTGGAGATAATATATCATAAAGTGTCATATCATGTTCTTTTGCATATTCTTTGATATTACCAAAATTTCTATCATCTACAATATCGGCATTTAATATATTATAAATAAATTCAAGCCTTTCTTTATTTTTTACAATCTTAACTCTTGATTTAATTTCTTCAAATTTATCAGATGTTTTCATGTATAGTTCATATAAAATCGTATGTGCCTCATGATAACTTTTAGCTTGTGTTGATAATACAATTAATCTTTTAACAACCTTTGTTTGTTCTTTATCTCCTATTGCTAAATCAATCATATCATTTAATTCACTTGCTACTTCTTTAATATTTTCATTTTCTATACTATCAGTATTATAAATAAAGTCCTTTTTAAATCTTTCAGTTTTTATAGGTACTCCATTATTGATAATTTGAATATGAATTTTTGGAGAAAATCCATTTAGATATTCTACATATTGTAAAAAGATTGTTTCTGCATCTTCATCACTTGCTTTTGCAAATGAAATATCTGTATATTCAATACACATTGAATATACATCATCTTTGATTTTGAAAAGATTAGTTTTATCATCACAATCAGTAAAGAATGATTTTACTACATCTTGCACTCTTTTAGGTTTGTCAATCGGTTCTCTCTTAAAATACTGTCCTAATTGTTCAACTAACTTGTTTTTCTTTTTAATTTTCTTCTTTGTTTTTTTCATTATCATCAACTCCTTCATTTAGCATAGAATAATAAATTTCAAAGTCATCTTTTGAACAGTCTGGGTACTGTTTTTTAAATTCCATATAAGCATCAAATTTCTTTTTAGCATGATTTTCTTTTGTTTCATTCTGTTTAACAGTTTCAGTAACAGTTTGTTCTTTATTTTTTTCCATTACTGTCTTATCTGTATTGATTTCTTTAGTTTTGTCAGCTTGTTTGCTCTTTGGTTTTATACCATGAAATAGCTTTCTTCCTTTTCCGCTAGTAGTTGTACCAATCAGTATGGTATCTGTCGCTTTTACATAGTCTTTATTTGTAGTAGGTGGAAGTACTTCCACATTTTCTTGAAATTTCTTTTTTGCTTTAGCAAGTTGTTTTTCTTGCTTTCTTTGTTTTCTTAATTCTCTCTTTGATAGTTTTTCATTAGGTGGAAGTACTTCCACTTTTTTATTTAACTTCTCTTTTTTAGCTTTTACCTGTTTCAGTTTCTTTTCTTCTTTTTTTCTTTTATTAATTACCTTTAATTCCTGTTTTCTTATTTTCTTTTCTTCTTTAGTTAATTTCCTTGATGTACCATCTTCAAAGTACAGATACTTACTACTTTTTTCATTTTTTTCTCTTGCCACATCTTTATCATTCTTGTATTCTAAAGGTTGCCAAAAATCAATATAATGTCTTTTTAAATATGGTACTATTTTTTCTGCATTCATTTGTTGTATAGGAATAAACCCCATTGTCATTAAAGGTATGGCAACAATAATAACTAACCATTCAACTATATTTTCTGGTATTTCTTGCCTACCATAATAATACAATGGAATGACTATTGCTCCTGTTAAAGCGGAAAAGATTAGTTGTCTAACTGTTAGACCATAGATTTTAGAATGATAGTCTGTTATTTCTGTAAATATAGTAATATCCAAGTTTTCATTGTTCATCTTATCTACCCCCTGTTAGTTTTTCTGCAAGTGGCGAACAGAACGAAATCATTGCTAAAAGTAACGCATTAGCAAAGAATACTTTTATTCCTCCTGCCAAGTCAGATGTTACTGTACCCATACCGACACTGTATATTTTTGTACATATCATCATGAGTATATATTCTAGTCCTAGTGAACACATCCACATAATAAATGTCTTTGTTGTATTCGCTCCTCCATTGTCATTCATTCCCATTGCTAGTGGCACAGGTGCTGTTGCAAAACCTAGAATAATTTTCGCAAACACCATAACAACTTGTGTAACACAACCTATCATTGTTCCCATAATACCTATCCAAAGTATAAGAACTACAATAAGCAAACAACATTGCTTAACCATTCCACCACTACAAAATTCAGCCATTGCATCTCCTACAGTAGTTCCTGTAGCTACATTAGATACCGCTATTGCATTTGTTACACTTGTATATAGATTGCTTGTAATATTCATGATAGTTGTTAAAAATCTAAATGAGTTATCTATAAGAGCCTTATAAATAAAAAACTCAATTCCAATCATAACCACTCTTTCCCATGTTAGTTTGTTTACTTCCAAAACTTCTTTAATAAACTTAATCATGACAAATAAAGTCAGCAATGATAGACCGACAGGCAAAACAACATCATAGCATGTTTTAGCAATAGTAAATATATCTTTATTTTTCATAGTGGAAAAGTTAGCAAATTGTGTAATCGTACTTGCTATATCTCCAACATTTATATTTATTCCTAAAAAGTCAAATGAGAGAGAAAACAAATCTCTTATCATATCATCAAACATCTTGTACACTCCTTTCTAATATCAAATAAAAGAAGAATGAAAATCATTCTTCTTTTATAGTCCAAATATATCTGGTGACTTTCCAACACCAATTAGCATACCACCAGCCATAAGTGTAAGTAATCCTTGTACTTTTCCATCACTATCTTCACGTTTCCACCCAATTGCAAATTGAGCACCGCCAATCAACATTAAAACCATTCCAATTTTTATAAGCCATTCACATATATATGATATAAAGCCATCAATAGAACTTGTGTCCGCCGCAAAAACTGTATTCATTCCAAAAATCATAATAACAACAAATGTATTAAGTCTTACATAAGCCTTTGCCAATCTTTCTTTTAGCCGATTTTTTCTATCCTTTTTTATTTCATTTCTTTCATTTAGTTTTGTTTTTATTTGAATTAAATTTTTCTCCATCTTAATACCTCTTTCTTTTTTATTTAATCTAAATTCGATTTAAAACCACTTGCTGTCCTGTAGTATTTTAAATCTTCATCAGTTACTAAAACTGTACTATTTTTTGTGCTAAAAGGCAAATAGAAATTTTCCTTGTCATATCCATTGTTTTTGCAATATTCAGCAATCTGTTTTTCATAATAAATTTCCTCTGCTGTTTTTAACATCTCTTGTTGATGATTATATCTTTTAGCATCATTTACAGGATTTCCTTTATCCCAAGGTTCAAATATCAAATCATATCTTGGGTGCTTGTTTAAATCATAGAGTTTTGAATATAGCGGTAGATATTCTCCAGATAGCAATATAGCATATCCCTTTTTCATTCTACCTAATTCATCTATCGTTGCCAATTCTCTACCATAAATATCCCAATTCTTTGAATTAGAATTTTGTTTTGACCTTGTTTTACCTGTAGTATATTTATAAAGGGTTTGTTTTCCCATGATAGCACTCAAATAGTCTAATGTCTTTTTAGACTTTGAACCTAAATATAGGATATGGTCGCAACAATCAAAAACAGTTTCCCAATTATCTTTATATCTTCCTTCCAACTGTCCTACTGATTGTACACCAATCAATACTCCACAGTTTAAACCTCTTATATAAGCTAGAATTTCTAGGAAACGAGGGATTTCTCCTAATTGATACCATTCGTCCATATAAAGGTCTGTAGGTACTGCAAGTGAACCATCATTTTCTTTTGCGTTTTTATCAATAATATTAAATATTTGTGAGTAAAACATATTTGCTAGATAATTGAATGTATTGTCATTTGGATTAGTGATTATAAAGTATGCAATCTTTCCTTCATCTCCACCTTTACCAATTCGGTTTAATTCCATATCATCATCACTTGTTAAATTCTTAACTTCCTTGACATTGAAAGAATTTAATCTTGCTACAGCCTCTAATGTTACTGTTGTAAGAGTTTTTGGTGTAGTTGCTGATTTTTTAAATAAATCCCATTGATTGATACCGATATAGTCTGGTTCTTCCTCTCTAATCTTATTAACAAGGTTATCAATTTCAGTAATATTTCTATCTTCATCTAATTTTGTTTTAGAAATGTAATATAAAATTATTTGAAAGTTACAAGCCTGACCAAACACTTTTTTATACCATAAAGCTATATAAATAAGAGCCTGTACATATAAATTAGCCAAGTGCTCCCAAAATGGGTCGCCTTGAGTTGTGTCAATATCTCCTTTTGTATTTGCAAATAGAGTATTGACTAAAGACATTACATCATCTTCTTGTATTACATGGTTAATTCTTTCATTGAATGTATCTTCATCTAGCTTTTCATCATCTTTTCCTTCCATTCTTGCTCTTTCAATAGTCTTTACATCTATTGCATCTATAGGAAGTTTTTTAATATAGTTCAAAGGGTTATAATGGTTTGATTTCCATTTCTCATCTATATTTAGTACTTTAATATCATATCCCTGTTCTTTTAGGGCATTACCACAATCTCTTAAAAGTTCTCCCTTTGGGTCAGTACAGATAATTGTATTTCCATTTGAATTTAATAAGTTAGGCTTAAATACATATCGAGATTTACCACGACCGGGTGCTCCAATCATAATAATATTTCTTGATAGTTTACTCACAGCCATGTTTCTTGAAATAATAGCTTGTGATGTCAAAATATAATTATTATAAAAGTTTTTGTCCTGTATCTTTTTAAATTCTTTTCCATCACTCCATTGTGCTGAACCCATTGCCTCATTTTGCATATTCTTTTTATCTGTTAAATAATATGTTTCCAATAGCATAACAGAGAATATACCACAGCCAACAGATGCTAATATATTTTCTTTTGTAAGATTAAAAGGCAACCAAATCTTATAGAGATTATTAAGTGCCATATCTAATATTTCTAATGTAATCTTTCCTTGATTATCATTCATTAATGTACATACCCTCATAACAAAATAAGTAACGAATATAAATAATAAAATATTTATCAATACGGAGCTTTTTTTAAAGTTCTTAACTATCATTTTGACATTTCATCTCCTATATCTTCTATTTCATCTTTTAATATTCCATCTTCTGTTTTATCAAGTCCAATTTCCAATTCATCTTTATCTTCTTTTTGTACTTGTTTTTCTTCCATTATTTCTGTTACGAGGGCTTGTTGCTTTTTTGAGTATTCTTTGTTCGCATTTACAATAATATTAGCGGAATACTTTAATGTTACACTCCCATCTTGATTATGTGTTGCAATATAATCTTTTCCATCAAGTTCACGATTTTTAAATTGTTCAAATTCTTTTTCTTGCTTGAATACTTGTGTAACAACAGGAATATTACCTTGTTTTAATGTTCTTCCATCTTCACTGCCAATTTCTTTAACAGATTGAACAGCATTTACATTGTAATTTTCTTTAAATTTATCATAATATGCTTTATTAAATCTAACAGTTACATAATCATCTCCACTAAACATTTTTGATGCAAATTCATTATTTCCTTCTTGTAACGAACGTTCATCAAATTTTACATATTCTTCTTTTGTCATGTGTACTTCTATGTAATTTGATTTATAGCTTTCAATCTCAATATCAGTTATATTCTTGTCATATTCAAGTTCATTGACTTTTAAACCAACATCTTTTGTATAATCTTCTTGAATTGGTTCATGATTGATACCTTTGTTTTCCAAAGTCTTATCTCTGGCAATAATCAAACTTTCATTCAACCAATCTTTTCTTGATATATTCGCAAATACTATATAACGTTTATCGTTGTTATCCATATTGTCTTTTTCAAAGTTGACTTTTGCGTTATAAATTCGCTTATCTATCATTTTATCAAGTATTGGTATTCTACCTAAAAAACTATCTTTTCTATGTTCCCATTTTTGAACATCTACACTTGTTTCATAGATTTTATCTTGTTGATGTACTGTCTTTCTTCTCACTCTATCCTCTGGTGTAATTTCTTTAACCATGACAGCTACACCATCATTTTTAGCTTTCAATAATATTTCTTTGGTTTGTTCTCTTGTAAGTCCACCCTCTACCTTTGTTTGAGTTAGACCTTTGGTTTTTCCATCTTTTTGAACCGATTTTAGTGGCGATACAAAGAATGGCTTAATAAAATTTCTAAAAAGCATTCTCATGAATTTTGTTAATTTTTTTGCTACTCTATTAAGCACTCTGGATATTCTATAAGTATTTCTTGCTGTATGTTCAATATTTCGCTCAAACTCTCTTTTTGCCTCACTACCTTCTTGTGCCATACATTACCTTCCTTTCCCATCTGCAACCATTTCTAACTCTCTATTTTTTTGCATTTGATATTTCAAATATTCTTTAAAACCTTTTTGGAGTTCATTTAATGAAATAGTTTTTGTTGTATTTTCATTATGGAATTTATAATTAAAATCATTTCTGCATTTTAAAGTTCCATTTCTATCTACAAATCTTTGATTTACATAGACATATCCTTTTTCATTTCCTACCTGTAATGGTATTTGAATAAATTCTCCGTTTGTTCTTAATGCTCTCATATCTAGGTGGAAGTACTTCCACATTGACTTAACCCCTTTATCTGTTATAACATCTTTTAAAGTTTTTTTACTAACAGAACCATACATAATTTTCATTTTGCCTTCTCTATTCTTTTGATAAATGTTCATTCTTTCTTTAGCATCAGCATTAATGTAAATCTTGTTTTCTTCGTTTTTTAATATAGCATCTTTACTAACATATAAGTATTGATTGTCTGTCTTTGTTGCAATATATACACCTTTTTTCGTTTCTACTTCGATTGCATATTTAGGAATAATAATATTATTAACTTTCAATCTATTATCATTAGCATTGTTAGATGGAAGTACTTCCACATTTCTATTTGTAGCCTCTTTACTATCATTAGAAATATTTTGATAATCTTCATTTTTTGAAATTACTTCCTGTTGATTGTGTTCTTTTGGTTTGTTTTCTTTGTTCATCTGTTTTGTCTTATCAGCCCAATATCTCATAACCTCGTCAACACTTAACTTTTCTGTAAAATTGCCTACTTTGTCATAGATTGGAATTTCTTCATTACTATTCATAACATATTTTCCTGTTTCTTCATCAATCTGCGTATATCGTTCTTTATCTAAATACATATATTTTTTTCCCATTGTATTCGGTATTCGTGTAAAAATGCTTTCTTCGTTTTCATGTTGTAACAACACCTTATTTACAGTAAATATTTTATTGACTTCTACTGTCTTTTCATTAGATGGAAGTACTTCCATCTTTTCCTCATTCTCATTTGTAGGTTGATTGTTTGAACGGATATAATTCTTATTATCAATATTTAAACTTTTGTCAAAATTATTAACTAATAAAATTGATTTATAATTTTTACCATCACTTGTCAAAAACTCTTTATTCATGTATGGAATTTGATTTTCTGGAAATACCATAGAATATGAAAAAAACTCCATCTTCTTTAGTTCTCTCATTTGCTTAATCATCTGTTCTTTTATTTCAATAGATAAAAGATTGTCATTAGGCAATATACGTTTTAAATCATTAACATTATTTATCACATATATATCTTCAACATTTTTCAAATCTATTTTTGCTTGTTCATCAATAGTACTATCATATTGTTTTACAATCATTTCTTTTTGAACTTCATTCAATTTAATTCTTTCTCTTTGTTGAGTTTCTGCATTGAGAACATAGCAACTGTCAAATGCCTTTTCATGACCGAACCGATTTATAGTTTCGTATCTATGATAGTCAACATTGTTTTCTGTAACTTCTCTAATTGCTAAAGCTACATTCAAAGCTGTACCTGTTTCATCAATATATCTATCTGGATTATTTGTAATATTTCCTAACATTTGATTATACAGTTCATTTTTATTTGAATTGTAATAACCTGTTAAAACACTATCATTGTATTTTTCTAAAAAATCATCAATTTGCATATACAGATTATTCATAAACAATAAATTCTTAAATGTTTCCATTTTTGAATTTGTATTAGGTGGAAGTACTTCCACATTTTCTTTTTGAACATCTATTTTTCTAGGATTGATAATGTCTTGTATTTCTTCTTTTGTAAAAGATGTCCTTGATTGAATATACTGTTGATATTTAATAACATCTTTTGTATCTCTAATCATAATTCTTCTTTCACTGTCAAAAGCTTTTTTAATAGTATCTACATCATATTTTTCATTGAAATACTTATTATCAAAATAGTATTCAAAAGCTGACATTCTACTATTTTCTATTTCATCTTTTGAAACATTATTTTCGCTCAAATCTCCAAAATCTTTATACTTACCATTTTGAATTTTTGAAATATCTAGTACACTTACATTTATATTGTTTTGTACTAATTTAGGAATAGTTTTTATTATTGCCTTTTTTCCGCTTACATCATTATCTAAAGCTAACACAACACTTGAATTTAATCTTTTGATTTTATTTATATGTTGTTCGCTCATTTCGACACCCATTAAAGCAACACTATTTTTATATCCTAGTACATTAGCACTTATAACATCCATGTATCCCTCTACAACAAACATCTCTCCGTTTGTAGCATAGTTTCTAGCATAGTTATAGTTGAAAAGGATATTTGATTTATGAAATATTTCCGTTTCTTTAGAGTTAAGATATTTTGGTGCTTTTCCATTGCTATTTATAATTCTCCCACCAAAGGCTACAATCCGTCCGCTATCATCTCTAATAGGAATAACAATCCTGTTTCTAAAAACTTCTCTAACATTACCATCTTCATCTCTACTAATAATGTTGACAGCTTCAAGTTTATCTATAGTTGTATCTGCTGTCTTATCAATCATCTGTCTTGTTAATCCATCACTTGCATATCCTATACCAAATTGTTTTTGAATTTCTTCATTGATATTTCTCTTTATCAAATAATCTTTTGCAATCTTTCCACTTTCTGTACCTAACTGATATTGATAAAGTCTTTCGGCATAATCTATTGAATTATACAAATCTATTCTTCTTTGTTGTTGAGGCGATATAGAAGTTTCACTATTATTTTTATCTAATATAGTCAAATCTACATTAATGTTTGATTTTTCAGCCATCAACTTAAAAATTTCTTTTGGAGATAAACTTCTATGGTTTACCTGTTGTTCATATTTTTCTATGAATGTATAGACATTTCCACTTTCGCCACAAGCAAAGCATTTACAATATTTATCACTTTTAGCAATAGACATTGATGGTTTAGTATCGTCATGAAACGGACAAATAAAAGTATTGTTTCTTTGTATTTGAATACCATAGCTTTCAACGATTGCTCTCATACTTGCCTGTTCAAAGATTTCTTGCTGTAATTCTTTTCTTGTTAATTCTGGCAACTTGCATTTCTCCTTTCTAAAATGTGATTACTTGCACATTTTTTATCTTTCAATATCAAAGTCATCATATTTTGATATTGATTTTGTTTTCTTGGTTTCATCTTTATTTTTGCAATATTCTTTTACAGTATAATCTGGATTAGAATTAATAATTGCTTTTTGTTCATTAGATAGTTTTTGTTTTTCCATAATCAATAACTCTCTTGTTTCTGGAACAACCATTATCATAGATGTTCTTTGATGAAGTACACTCCAAAAGTCTTTATCATATATGTCTTTATCTAAAACAACACTTTCAGCAATTTCTCTATGTTCTATGGTTCTTGTATCTCCACCAAAAAAGCCACCATCTACCAAATTTCCATTTTTTAAAATAAAAACACTTTCTTCTAGGTTGTCAGTAAATGAATAACCTTCTTCTTCTAAAATTTCACTTATTTGTTTATCTGTCATAATACCACCTGTATTTTCTCATTCAATGTGGAAGTACTTCCACATTCTAATCTAATGTAAATATTTCTTCTATAGGTTTATCCTCTGCATGACTAGGAATACCATATAGATACATAATCTTTTCGTCATTATGAGAATAAACAACAGAAATACTTTCATTTATTAAGCTATAAAATAAATCTAGTATTTCTTCTCCTGTTCTTTCTTTCCTATCAAATTCTATATACATCAGTTTATCTGTTCTATTTGATTTTTCTTGAATAATCTCTAAAGCCTCTCTTTGAAAAATGCCTCTTGTCCTTGAATTATTACAAGCAAAAAAGCCTATATCAAATTGTATAAGACAATAGTTGCCCTGTTCAAAAACTTTATCAAAAGCCATATCAAGGTCTTGTTGATTTTCAATTCTTACACTTTTAGACTTCATTTTTTATCTCCTTCTTAAATTTGCAAAAAGGGACAATTCATTGAATTATCCCTTTAATCTAATGTGGAAGTACTTCCACATTAAGCATTTTGTTTTTTTGATTTTTTTCTTCTATATGCTACTGCACTAGAAATTAACACAATTCCACTTAAACCACCTAATGCAAGTAATCCTTTTACATTAGTATCATCTCCTGTTTTGATGATAGGTTTTAAAGTATTTACATATTCAAATGAATATGTCTTTCCTATATTTTCAAGGTTATCATCAAGCACTACTTTTTTAACCTCATTACTTAATAAGTAACCTGTAGGTGCTTGTGTTTCTTTGATATATACTGTTCCATAACGTACATCTTTGAATGTTGCTGTTCCATCTTCTTTATTTGCATGAACAGTTTCGATTTCTTTTGTACATTCTTCATCTTCATACATTGTAAATGCAAAGTCTTTTGATTTAATAGCTTTTCTTGTTTCTTTATCAATCTTATTAACTTGAATGTTTGTTAAGATTGGAGCATCTTTCATTTCAACTTTTTGAATTTCTTTATCGCTTGAAACTGTAAATTCAATGCTTTCTGCTACATAGTAACCTTTTGGTGCTGTTTTTTCAGTAAGGATATATGTTTTTCCTTCTTCAAGTCCAGATACATAATGTTCATCTTTTCCTGTAGTCCATTCATCAACAGTTTTACCTGTTTCTTTATCTGTTACTGTTAATTCTGCACCTTCTACATCTTTACCATCTACTAAATCAGTTTTCTTAACTGTTACTTGTTTATCAACAAGTTTTAATTCAACATCTTTATCTTCTGTAGTAAATGTTTTTGATTTAGCAATTACATATTCTTTAGGAGCTTTAACTTCTACAAGTTTATATTCTTCTCCTTCAATTAATCCTCTAACCATGTGAGATGTTTCATTACCATCTTTATCAATGTTATAGTAATTTACTTCTCCTTCTTTGATTAACATTAATGTATAATCATCACTATCTTTATTAGCTGTTAATTTATATGTTACAGTTGCATCATCTTCATCAATATACATATTTTCAACTTTGCCATCTTTTTCTAAAGATGCTTTCATTTCTTTTGTAATATCAAAGATATGTTGACCTGTACACCATTTATCAACAATATTTTTAGTTTTTGTTGATACAACTTGTAATGTTGCTCCTTCTAATAAGTTTCCTTCATTGTCAACTTTTTTAACATTTACAACATTATCTACCATTGTTTCTTTTTGTGTTTCCTTATCTGTTGTTACAGTAAATTCAAAGTCATTAGCAATGTTATATCCTAATGGTGCTAAATCTTCATGGAGTGTGTATGTTTCATTTTCAACTAAACCAGATGCGTAATGAGTTTCATCTGTAGAAATCCATTCATCAACAACATTACCTTCTTTATCTATAATTTGCATTGATGCACCTTGAATTTCTTCTCCACCGAAATTAGTTTTTGAAACAATAAGTTGTTTATCAATCATAGTAGTTTTTTGGTCTACTTTTTCTTTTGTAACTGTAAATTCTACATCTGTAGCTTTTACATATTCGCTAGGTGCTGTCACTTCACTTAATACATAAGTTTTACCTTCTTCTAATCCATTGATATAATGTTTATCTTTTCCAGAAGTCCATTTGTCTACTACTTTATTTGTTTCTTTATCTGTAACAGTAATTTCAGCACCTTCTACTTCTTTTTCTCCTGTTACATCTGTCTTTATAAATTTAACTTGCTTGTCTACCATTTTTACTTGGTGTACTTTTCCGCTATCATCAACAGAAAAATTAACATTTGATGAAATAACATATTCATTAGGTGCTAGAGTTTCTACTAATGTATAATCTCCTTTTGCTAAACCTTCAATATAATATGTTTTGTCTGTTGAAACCCATTCAGCAACTACTTTATTGTCTTTGTCTACAATTTGTAATGTTGCTCCTTCAAGTTCTTTTTCTCCTGTAATAGTTTGTTTAGAGATTTTAGTTTTTGTTGGTTGGTTTTCAATAGCTTTTGTTTCAGTATAAACTTTTGTTTTAGTATCTTTTTGTGTAAATGTAACATCATATACTTTATCATTCAATACTAAATTATCTAATGTTTTAGTTTCTTGTAGTTCGTATTTACCGATTGGTAGATTTTCAACTTTTAAAGTTCCATCTTTATTTAAGTTATATTTACCAACAACAGCACCTTTTTTATAAATGATAGAACCATCAGCCATATCAATTACATCTTCTTTAGCAGTTAAAGTAAATTCGATACCGCTTAAATCGCTTGTATCTACTAATGATAAATCAGCTTTATCATCTAATGCTACAGTTTTGTTGATTTTTAATGTTCCTGTTGGTTGTTCGTTTCTAACAACTACAGTAACAAGGTTATCTCCATCATCATCTTTTGTAAGGTCAACTTCTTTTAGAACATTGAACTCTACAGGATTTTCAGCATCAAGGAAACCTTTTGGTGTTCCAACTTCTTCTACTTGATACTTTCCAGAGATTAATTTTAAAGGTGTAACAACTTCTCCTTGTAAATCGTTGTCACTACTATAGTAATTCTTGTCTAATACTACTCTATTTTTTGAGTTTGTAGTAAATACATCATAAGTTGTACTTCCTACTTTTTGAGTAACATATTTCCCTGTTTCTCTATTTTTGATTTTAAAAGATGTTCCATTTAATGAAACTGTTTTTCCTGTTTTAGCATCTTTCTTAATCATTTTGATATAAGCAGATACCATATCATTATTGATAGCAATTTTTTTAGCTTTATCACTATCTTTTGTGATAGAAAAAATTAAATCTGGTGCTTTAATATATCCTTCTGGTGTTTTTGTTTCTCTTAAAACATATACCCCATAAGGAAGTGGTTTAGTAGTTGCATACCCACTCGCTCCATCATCATCATTTTTAGTTGTTACAACATCATAAGTACTTGCGTTATCCCAACCTACCTTATTAACTTCACTTTGTAATTTAATAGTAAATTCAGCACCGTTTAGACCTGTTACTTTGCCACTTGCATGATTGTCTTGACCGATACCTTCTTTAAATACTTCTACAGGTTGTTCTTTAACTGTATTAGCTTGTGTTTCATTGACTACAGCCTCATTGCTTGTACCCGCAACAGTTGATACAGGACTTGCCGAAACTGTTCCTTTATTTAATAATGTTCCTGTTGAGGCTTCAACTTCTGTAATAGTATAGTTACCTAACCATAGATTAGTCCATGTAATATTACCATTACTGTCGGCTTTCTTTACAGAAATATCTTTACCAGATAATCTATCTACAGCATTATCTCCTTTGTGTAATACAACATCTCCATTAGCATTTTTAATATCACTTGCAACAGTTAATTTATATGTTGCATCAACAGTTGCATCTCCAAATAGTCCTGTAGATGTTTTTGCTAATGTCTTTTTGAAATTAACAGTACCAATTTTTTCTTCATTTACAACTGTTTTTGTAGTTGTTTGATTACTTTTAATTTCAATGTCAAATACTTCTCCTGTTAATTCTTTATAAGCACCATCTGTATTGTTTACATTAGGTCTTTTTGTTTCTACTAATGTATATTCTCCATGAGGAATTTGTTCAACTAAAATCTTCCCATTTTGAACAGTTACATCTTTTTCATATCCGTTTGTTTTACCTTTTAATTTGAAAACAGAACCATCAACTAATTGGTCTTTGTCATTTGTTTTTGTCAATTCAAGTTTACCATATAAGTTGATTTTCATGCTTAAACTTACAACAGGGTCGTCTGGATAGTAGTTTGAATAGATGTTTTGTTGATGTGACCCAAAATGATAATGTCTAAAATCAGTTCCACCATCATGTCTATACAATCCAATTTGTCTACATTTGTTAAAGTTTAAAATAAAGTTTTCAGTATTACAATTTTCTGATACTGTAATCTTTAAATCATTGCTACCCTTTGTGTGTTCAAATCTAATTCCATCAAGTGTACCATCACATGAGTTAAAACCAGACAACACACCATTTGTATCTGTTAATGTAACAGTATCTCCAGCATTCATTTCAATATTTCCGCCATCAAAACTTGGAAGTTTAGATTTTTGAGCAATTTGATTGTTGATGTCAGCCTTAAAGCTTTCATATCTAGCTTGAACTGAACTGTCAGTAAATGTTGAACCTGTTCCTTGACTTTCCCAAATCATCATTTGTGTAAAAGCATAGTCATATTTTAGAGTACCAATATTTCCACTCTCTAATAATACATCTCCATGTTTAGAGTACCACCCTAAATATGCAATTCGTGTTGCCTGTTGCAATCCAACTGACATATTTGACGAATAACTTGCATCTACATATGTTCCTGTTGCAAGTTCTTTTCCATGTTCAATACAGAACACCGTTTTTGCATCAGCCCAATTACCAATGTGTACTTTTCTTGATAAAATACCATACTTGCTTGAACCACCGACATAATGTAGTCCTGTGTCGTTCTGTGCCACATACAATGTTCCTGAATAGTCATTAGCATTAACTGTTGCCATGTTTGTAAACAGCATCATTAATGATAACAGACATACAGAAAACTTTTTAAAAGACTTTAATAATTTTTCTTTTACTTTTTTTCTCATAATTAATTTATTCTCCCTTCTTACACTAAATAATTATACAAATTTTCACATAGATTTCAATTTCTATTTTTTATATCAACTCCTTTAGAAAATCAAAAAAGACACAACTTTTAGACCTCATGTCTTTGTCATGTCTTTTTTATATTTCTTCATTTTATAGTTTAGCACTGTCAAGAGTGCCATGCAAGTATTTTTTATCTATATTGCCAATCCCATGTAATCTTACCACAGGTACAGCTATGAACATTAGTATATCCATAAGGACAATTTTTTAAATATGTTTGATAGTCAATTTCTCCGCTATCAAGTTTATTATCCCAATAAGTTCCTATTTCATTAAATGCTTTATCTACTTCACTATAAGAGTTTACCCATTTTCCACTATTACCAACTGCGATATGAGTATGTGGTGTGGAAGTACTTCCACCTGTTGATGATGAACCACTATTTGATGAACTACTTCCAGAGTTATTTGAATTACTTGAACCACTTGATGGTTTAGAAGAACTACTTCCATTATTACTGCTAGAACTATTAGATGAACTACTACTTGAATTATTTTTATTACTTGAAGAAGTATTTCCAGATGTGGAAGTACTTCCACCTGTTGTAGTGCTTGAACTTGATGTATTTTTATTTGTGTTGCTACTGTTTGAAACTACTTTCTTATCTGTAGCTTCTGCTTGTTTCTTTACAGAGTTCTTAACAGTTTTTGTTCCATCTTCATTTGTTACAACTTCTTGAACAACAACTTCATCATCATTAATAGTTGGTTTTTCAATAACTGTAGCTTTTACTTTAGCATCTGTTTTATTTTCATATTTATCTTGAATTGAAACATTAACTTCATATTCCCCTACAGTATTTGCATCAACTTTTGAATAATCAATTTCATAATCTTTTAACTCTGACAAATCAGTAGCATTTAATAAAGATTTAAAATCAAATGTTGATAAATCTGTTCCTTGTAAAATCTCAATGTTTTCTGGAACTGTTAATTCTGGTTTAGTTGTATCTTTTACTTCTACTTTTTGTGTTACTTCTTGTTTTTTATAGGTCACTTTGACTTCATATTTTCCTACACTTGGATATTCTTTGCCATCTTCATTTTTAATGGTACTTTCTAATTTTAAATCTTTGCTATTAAAATCTCCATAATCTTTTACAATTTCTTTCAAGCTTGGATTATATGTTTTTCCATACTCAACTTCTACTGTTTCTTTATTTAATTGTAATGTTTTATCATTGTTTATATAAAGAACACCTACTGAAATAACTAAAATTATAATTACAACTCCTAATAGAATACCTTTTCCTTTTTTAGTTTTAATTAGTCCAATCCATTTTTCTTTTAAATCTCTCATTGCTACCGCTCCTTTGTTTTATTACTAGGTGGAAGTACTTCCACATTTTAATTTTGATATTTCTTTTTATTATATCATAATATGTCAATATTCAATGTATTTTTTACAATCTCTTAATGGAATTTCTACACTATTTATTGATTTAATATAATAAATTTTATAATCATCTATTTCATCTATATAAAATTCAGCCTCAAATTCTTTTCCTGTTTCTATATTTTCAAACAACTCTATAGGAACAGAACATAAAAAGCATTCTTCCTTGAATTTAAAATAAATATATCCTTTTTCAATAACAAAATCACTAACATATATATTAATATCATCTAAATCTACAATTTTATTACTACACACTAATGTTGCTTTTAATGTCGGTTTTTGTTTTAAACGTTTTTGTTCTTGTTTTGATTTATATTGAGTATTAAAATAAGTATAAAAAAATATAAACCATAATATTAGAAATAATATAGAAATTGTCTTATTTATTACATTATCCATTTTCATTACCTCATTTCAACATTTTCTATTCTAGTACCTTTTCTGGTATCAAATAAAAATCTATTTTTTGTTTCACTATTTTTTACATCATAGCATTGTACAGGCAGTGCATCTATCACTAATCCTGTTTTATCATATATCTGTTCCACAGGTTTATAAATACATCTACTTTTGAAATTGTTTATATTTGCATACTTATTATTACAGCCTAATACATATCTCAACATTTCCATTGAAATTAAAATATGTTGTTCTTTTTTTGAATATAAGAGTGAATATAATATAAGAGCATATATATTGTCTAGTTTTAGCAAATTTTCATCATCTGTACAAAAAGCTAAATCTTTTATTTCATTACATTCATTTTCATTAAGATAATCAACTATCTTAAATTGTTTATTTCTAATGTCTTTGTTATTTGAATACTTTCCCTTGCTGTTGCTTTCTACAAATTTTATAATATCTTCTTTTCTCTCAATTTCCATCTTTCTTTACTTCCTTATTCTTTACAATATGATGATTTGTTCGATTTTCTTCATATATAACAATATAAATACCTTTCTTGTATGCTGATACAACACGAATAACATCATAAATAAATAATATCATTGAAGAAACTGTTTCAACTAATATTGTTATCATAACTATTCTGTTCAATAAGTCTAGGCTCATTAATTTACCTTTTAAAAATATATTCAAATATATTAGTAATACACTTAATGTAAAAATATAAAACATTTCTCTCACTATTCTTGTTTCAGTAAAGATATTCTTTACTAGATGAAACATTTCTATAAATAAAAGAGCCATAATAACAACAGGTATTATATCAACAGCATGAGGCTTAAAGACTTCATTAAATGTCTTATCATTATTTGCACTTAAATAAGCCAAGCCATACCATGTTAAAGAACAAACATAAATACTTATGGCTATTTTAAAATTTTTACATAGGTCTTTTGAAAGATTTATTAAATTAGGTGCAATAAATCTATACATTGATACTTCTTTATCCAAGGTACTAAAGTTTGAATTTGCATCTTCTTTTACAGGCTGTTCTATCGACCACATTTTCATTTGTGGTATTCCGTATTTATTTGATATAGTCCATTTTTTAAATTTCATATTTTAATAACCTTGTATTTCTTTACTTATTGTCATTTGCATTGCTTTACTCTTGTCTAAATGTTCACACAAAGTATTGTTTATTAACTCTAGTACATTTTCAGCCTCTTGTTGATTAAGATATGTACCCATTGTATATATTCCATGTTGTGTGTGTTCTCTAATATCCCATGTTCTTCCGTTGTCATGAATTACTAGACATTTGCAGTCTATAAGCTGTTGCTTATTTAAACTTCTTATCCATACCATTTCTTTTACTCTCCTTTTCTTCCTTTAGATACATCTTTCCTATTTCTTCTACAGCTTTTTTTCTTAATCTGTAGCAAGTACTTTTAGATATGTTCATACATTGAATAATATCTATCATTTGATAATCTTCAATATACCGTAATTTTAATACTCTCCCCTCACGAGGATATATTTTACATATCTTTTTTACAGTATGTTCAAATTTTTCTATAACAATATCATCATAAAATGTCTTTATGTAATTTTTTTCTGTACTGTTGTTAGAAGTACTACTATAGCTGTTGAAATACGATATAGCCGATATATAAGTATCTTCATATAATCTTTTTTCGGCAATTTTCTTTTTATAAATCATACAGATTTTCAATCCATATTGATATGCCTTTCTGTTACTGTTTTTCATTATCGTTATTTAACTTCCTTTATCTTTGCATGAATGAAATATCTTGCATCTTTAGTTTCATACGAACAAGTATATAAAGTAAATATTTTTTCGTTTGTATCAGGTGGAAGTACTTCCACCTGTATTTTACTTTTACTGATGATTTCATCTAAATAATCTTTATAATCATTGTCATCATCAAATATATATTGATATGAATTTGTATCATTCGTGCTATAAGCACTAAATACTTCTAAAATAAATTGCTTATCTTCAAATATCAAATTTATATTTTTATGTTTATCATACCAATCTTGTTTTACATAATTTTTCAATTCATTAAACATTGTGCCATCTTTCATATTATGACCGAAGATAAAGATGTTCTTTAAGTTATTTATATTCTCTTTGCAATAAGTATGTAAAAATATACTTCCATGTTTGCTTGTATCTTTATCAAATGAATGTGTCAAATAATATTCGTTATCATCATGAATAGTAATAGGATAATCTATGTCCGTATTAGGAATATTAATCCACCCTACTATTTCATCATTTACTTTTTTTAATTTATCAAAATCTATATCTTCTTTTTCTTCTATAGTTTCTTTATCAATTTTAATAATTTGCTTTTTTAATCTGTTATCTTCATCTTTCTTCTCTAATGTTTTCAAAAAGTATAAAGATAATTTAAAATTACAAAAGCTAAATATTATGAGAGATGCCATTGTTACAACTACATATAGTATTTTCTTTATTGTTTTTTCCTCCCTTCTAATTAAATAATAGCATCTAGTCATATTATGTCAATACAAATTTCTTGTTTTGTATTATTTTATATACTAAATGCTATTTTTGTATTATTTTTGCTCCCGACCTGTTTTACTCCATTTTTTTATTTTAAATATAAAAAAGACAAGTTTCTTTAACTTATCTTTCATTATTTATTCAGTTTTTTTCGATATTCCAATTTGATTATTATTATTATTATTGGTTACAAACCCCCATTTTTTGTAACTTGAATTTGTAACATAAATTAGTAATTGACATTATATTCATAGTAATTCAAAAAAAATAAGCATTTTTTGATATGTTTCAAAAATGCTTATTTTCCAACCTTTACTGATATTTTGATAAAAATATTAATAAAGATTTATTCATTGATTTTTAATCATTATGGCTCCTCTTGTTGGACTCGAACCAACGACCTATCGGTTAACAGCCGAGCGCTCTACCAACTGAGCTAAAGAGGAATCTATTTACTACATTTCGTATTATATACTATTATATTTTTTCTTGCAAGATTTTATTCAAAAATTTTTATTTATTTTTAATTTTTATAACATCTTTTATTAATGTTTTAGAAATGTTATCTGATACTTCTGGAAATAAATAATATATAGAAAAGCCCAATTTTGCCTCAATTTCAGCTTGCACATTAAATATTCCGCGTAAATTTTTTTCGGAAACATCTGTTATTCCATATCTTAACATACTTTCTGTTCTTCTTCTTTCTATTGTATTTATTCCACTTGCACTTCCCATATTATCTGCAATCTGCAAAATTTTATCATATTCATTAAATCCATTATTATTTATATAATCTGCAATATAAACAATTTCATTTCTAGTAAGATTTGTATCTTTTTTAGTTAGATTTGGTATTACCAAGTTTCTAGCATAAAAAGTATGCGTTAAACACACTCTCCCCTCTTCTTCATAACCCAAATCTTTTAAATAATTATATCCTTCTATAATATGTCTTAATCCCACATGCTCTCTGGCTCTTCTTCCTATATCATGTACTAAACCCAATACATAAGCTTTTTTGCCATCTAAATTTAATTGATCAGCTAATCTTTCAGCAACTATTGCAACATTTACCGAATGCTTTATCCATAATTCTTTATTATTTCTTGGTGCTTCTTCTAGTAGTTTATATGCCTCTTCTATCGATAATTTTTCCATTTTATTTCCTCCATTTTTTTGATTATATATTATAAAATTTTTTTATGCAATTATATTTTTTATTTATTGTAATTAATAATTAATAATTGTATAATACATTAAAGTTATATGGAGGTAATAATATGAATATTGGCTTTTATCCAGGAAGTTTTGATCCTTTTACAAATGGACATTTACATGTAGTAAAATCTGCTAGCAAATTATTTGATAAAGTAATTATAGGTATTGGTATAAATTCTGTTAAAGATAGACGTTTTCCAAAAGAATTAATGGAAGATGCTATAAAAGATTGTTTAATAGAAGAAAATTTATCAAATGTTTATGTAATTTCATATGATAATTTATCAATTGATGCTGCAATTTCTTGTAATTGTAATTATATTATAAGAGGTCTTAGAAATGATATGGATTATAATTATGAGGAAAATATAGCAAAAATTAATGAAGAACTTTCAAATTTAGATACTATTTATATTAGATCTGGAAAATATGGTTTTATAAGTTCTACTATGATTATGGATCTTATAAATAATAATAGAGATATCTCTAACTATGTGCCTAATTCTGTAATAAAAAAATTAAATTTAAAATCAAAAAACTACTAAAATATATTTTAGTAGTTTTTATTTTATACATCATAAAAATACGTAGTTTCCAAATCAGCTTCATGAGTTAATAATGCTAATGGATATTTCTTATACGCTTGACCTAAAGTGTTATAAAGCTCTTTTGGCTCTGTAAATCCCATATGCCATCTAATACAATATTTTTCTTCTACAGTTAATTTTATATATTCACTAATCATCATTACAGATTTCTCACCATGTCCATATGGTATTGTATCATCAATTGTATAATATGGTACCTTTTCCCATACGCCTAAACTATTTTTAGCATTTCTATAATCAACTTTATAAAAATTAGCTTTACAAATATCATGTAATAATCCAATTATTATTAAACTGTCTTGTGATACATTTATTTCCACTGGACAATTTTTTACTTTTTCGCATAATAATTTATATACATTTAAGCTATGCTCTAAAAGTCCTCCTTCATAACTCCCATGAAATCTTGTACTTGCTGGTGCCTTAAAAAAGTCTGATTTCTCAATAAAGTTAATTAATTCATCCATTCCTTCTCTATTTACGCTTCTTAATAACATTAAAAATTCTTCTTTCACTATTTATATACCTCCATTTTCATATAATACGTATTCTACCAAATTAATATATTAGATGCAAGAGGAACGCCTTAACATGGCGTTCCTCTTCTAAGATAAACAACAACATTTTCCAATACAATTTTTTCAAGCTGCCATGGTATTCTGTACTTCTTAGAAATTGCTACCGAATTATATCCAGCTAATAAATAGCCGTTATCGCTAATAACCAATGGGAATTTTATTCTTTTATATTTCCTATAAAATTCGTCTTGTTTTTTGAATTGGCTACCAAGCTGTATGTCCGGTGATATTGTCCCTAATAAATCACCTGATATCTTCTTTGAAGTCCATTCTTGCGGTAAATATGGAATAAGTCCTCTTCGCTTATTCGTATTTTCCTCCCGCATCTCTAGGCGTCTCATAGCAATTTTTTTATTTAAATAATTCCTATCAGTTTGATTTGAACATTCATTTAATTGCTTTTGTAAAGAAATGATTTCTAAAAATTGCTCTGATGTTAAATCCCCCTTTTGCTGATCATTACATGTATGGCATGCTGGTCTTAAATTATTTACTATCGTTGGACCCCCAATACTTGTTGGAATTAAGTGGTCTAAAGTTATTTTTGCCCGTGAATCGTTTGGCTTTCCCTTTCCTCTTCTACAGGATTTTCCACAATACCAACATTTATCTGTGCCATAAATAGCATACGCGATTTCATACATTAAATTGTAGAAACTATTTAGCCGATAGATATACAAAATGCCATTTTTCACCTCTCCCATATTGCCAAATACAACATTGTTTTTTGGAAGCTCTAAATTCATAACAGCAACTCCTTTCAACATTTTTCTACATAATATCATATAAAATATACTATTGTATATAAATAGTCAAAATTTTTTATTATCTTTCTATATTTCAAATTCTTTTACTTCACCGTTTTTTATTCCTTTACTTTCAAAATTTCCATCTTTTGGCATTCCCTCTAATATACAACTTAATACACTTATCACACCATTATGGGCAACTACTAGCACCTTTTTGTCAAAATACTTTCCTTTAATATCTTGAATAAAATCTTTTAATCTATTTTCATAATTAACTAGAGATTCTCCATCAATGCTTTCAAAGTCATAATTCAGATTACAGTATTCTTTTTTAAATAGCTGACCTTCTAATTTTCCATAATTTCTTTCTTTTATTCTATCATCTAATATTAAAGGTAACTTTTTCTTTTCATTTATAATCTCTGCTGTATGTTTTGCCCTTTTTAATGGTGAACTTATGATTATATCAAAATCTTCATTTATTAGTTCTTCTCTAGTTTCTTCTGCTTGCTTAATTCCATTTTTATTTAAATCATAATCTGAAATCCCTTGCATTTTTCTTATAGGACTATTTAAATCAGTTTGTCCATGTCTTACGAATTTAACTCTCATTTTTGTTCCTTTCTTTTTATATACTTTCTTCATCAATAAGAGGAATAATATTTATAGCTGGCTCTTCATATGAGTGTACTTCTCTTAATCTTTTTAATACTTGTTTTAGTATTTTTATTTCACATACTGTTTCTATTTTTTCCTCTTCCACAATTTCTAATTTTTCTTTTTCTCATATATATGGATTGGATTGTTTATTTGGTATAAACGTTCCTTTAGTTATGATATTTGATGTACAATAAGTATAATCTCCCATAGCTCCCGCTCCTGCATCACAAATAGCTTTTCTTAATTCTTCAGCATTTTCTTTTGGAATAGTTACAGTTATTAGGACTTCGTTTAATTCTATGTTCATATTAAATCCCTCTCTTATTTATATTCTAAATATATAGTTCATCAATTCTTTATAAATTGGAGTCCTTTCAACTATCTCTTTATTTTCGATCATCTCATTTAATTCACTTACGCTAACAAATTTAATTTGTTCCACTTCACTTTCTTGCACTTTTATATCTTCAGTTCTTAATCCATTTTTTCTTAATATAAAAAAATCATAAAATTGTCTTTCTATATAATTTTCCTTTAATATTTCTTCTTTTCTATATGAAAACATATATCTAAATTCTTTTATATCAACATTAAAACCTAAATTAACACTTATCTCTTCATTTATTTCCCTAGAAGCTGCGGAAAGTGCATCCTGTCCAGAAGATATATGTCCTGCTACAGATATATCCCACATTCCTGTATTTTTTTCTTTTTTAAAAGACCTTTGTTGAACTAAAATTTGATTTTGTTCATTAATAACTGCAACAGCTATTGCTCTATGCCATAATCCTCTTTTATGAATTTCTTTTCTTGTTAAAATCTCGCCTGTTTTAACACCATTTTCATCTAATACATCTATTAATTCTTCCATTAAATTCTCCTTTATTCCATATAATCTATAATCTTCATATTTAAACTATCATTCCACCTGAACAGTGAAGTTCATAAATTAAATTATTCTTTTTATATATTTGTTCAATTCCATCAAATTTTTCTATTGTTCCTGTGGTTTTAAAAGTATATGTGTATCCATTATTTTCGAATTTAGCAATTCCTCTTACCGGAATAATATTTTTATCTTCTCCTACTTTCATTAAATCAGGTCTTAAAACATTATCCATAGCCTCTTCTCCAAAACTCTCGTCCAATGTAACTCCATAATAGTTCATTCCCCATACAGGTTTATTATCATCATTGTTAGTTCTTATTTCAGGCTCATATAGGATTCCTGGCATCTCTATTCCATCAATAGAATTCAATCTAACTAATTTTAGCTTCATTAATACCAACCTCCATCTACTTTTATTATAGTAGAATTTATAAAGCTTGCATCATCACTTGCTAAAAACGTAGCTACTTTTGCAATTTCTTCTGGTTCTGCAAATCTTTTTACTAGAATTCGTTCTGTTTCTTCTTTTACAAAATCTTCTGGAAGTTCTTTATTCATTTCTGTATTTACCCAACCAGGTGCAATGCAGTTTACTCTTACATAAGGAGCTAATTCAACAGCAGAATCATAAGTTAGACTAATTAGTCCTGATTTAGAAGCATCATAATCTACACTTGTTGGATAATATGTATTTATACCATTAGTACTAGAAATATTAATTATTGCTCCGCCTTTATTTTTTACCATTTCTTTTCCAATTAACTTTGTTAAAATAAATGGAGCTATTAAATTTATATTTAAAGTTTGTTTCCAATCTTCTATTGTTCTATCTTCAAATTCTTTATCTATAACAATTCCAGCATTATTAACTAAAACATCAACTTTACCAAATTTATCCATAGCTATATCTACCATATTTTCAATTGCTTTTTCCTCTGACAAATCCCCTTGAATTGTTAAAACACTTATATTAAATTCTGTTTCTAATTCTGTTTTTAATTTTTCAGCTTTTTCTTTACTATTAATATAGTTAATTATCAAATTATAACCTTTTTTCGCAAATTCGCGTGATATTGCTTCTCCAATTCCTCTAGTTCCACCAGTGATTAACACATTTTTATTCATACAAACCTCCTATAATTAATTATTTGTTAATCTTGAATCTTCTTGTATAGGTATTATCCTAGTTTTTATCTCATTAATGAAAGAACACTTATGTTTTATCAAAAATATTTCTTCATCTGTTTTTAAGTTATATTCAATTTCTATATCTGGAATAAACTCATATTTATAACTTTGATAATTCCCATAATGTGTATTATCTTCTGTATAGCTTCCCTTTAGCATATTATATAGTAAATTCCATCTGCCACAAGAGCCATTATCTATTTCTTTTTCTATATTTGCAGTATTATATATGTGCTTTTCATTCATATCAACAATTAAGAATTTTATATAATTCTCTTCATATATATCTTTTAAAATTTTATTATTAAAATCTTGTCTTAAGGCTATATCTACACAATTTTTAATTTCTGTATCTCTATTTATAACCATTAATCTTACCAGAATATTATTTTTATAAAATATAATGCTATTATGCTTATTACTTATATTTATATTTTTATTACTTACAGTAATTATACAATTAAAATTTTTACTATTTTATACCTATCAAATGGAATACTATTATTCCCAAATCCATTAACAAAAGCCTCATTAAAACATTCATAATGATTTTTAAATTATTCCGTCCATAAATCAATTATTTTAATTTTCATAATATTTCCTCCATAAATTTATACCGATACTTATTTGTTAATTATATATCATTACTTGGCAGATTACTAGCATCTAAAAATAAAAAGCTATACTTACTTTATATTTACACATTTGTAAAGACACAAAAAAAACTGATAAGAATATAACTTATCAGTTTTTGGCTCGTTTAGCACTTCCGTGTGCGAAAAATACGAGCTTGTATTTATAATCGTATTTTATGTTTGATTCTATGCTTATAATTTAACATAAACAAATATATAAATCAAGTAGTTTTGAAAAATTTGTATTATAAACTCTTTACTTTATATAAGAATTTTACAACTTATAAACGTAGTAATACTCCTTGAATTCAACATACTAACGAATTAATTTTTAATTAAACTCTACATCATAGTATTTATCATCCAGAAATCTATCTGTAACTCTATGTCCTTTGCCTGCAATTAAATCAAAAATCTTTTCTTTAATTAGTTTATTATATATAATGTATTTTTAATCCTTGTATCTCAATTGTTGTATATACCAACAAGTATTATTTTCACATTACTTAACATTTGTGTATTTGTTGATTTTTTATTCTATAAGTATCTTATCCTTTAAATCTTCTATTGTTTGTTTTGAATCTTTAACACTATCTAATGTTATACATTTCTCTTGCCATTTATATTCTTGACTTCCTTGTTTTTCAAACACCAATCTTCTTAAAAATTGACTTGGTAACTTTTCAACTCTATAAATTTTATTTCCATTCTTTTCACTTCCTATATAAATATAAGAAAATTCATTGTTAAAATGTTTCTCTGGTGATAATATATCACATTCCTCAGCCTGTCCAAGTTCTCTATTTAAAGATTCCGTCAAATCAAATTTGTATGGAATACAGTGTAAATGTGCATGATCTATACTTGCTCCTGCATATCCTGACTGTGCAGAGCCATGTTCAAAAAACAGAACATCAGAATTATATATTTCTTTATAAACTTCTTTTATTTTTTCTTTTAATTTGCTAACCTGAATTTTCATTTCTTTCGGAATCTCAAAAAAGTTTAAATAATGTTTGTTCGTTATAATTAAAATATGCCCTAAACATAGTGGAGAAATATCAACTCTCACATATATATCATCATTTTCAAATAATATTGCTTCTTCAGCTGGTAAATTTGCTAATTTATTGTTAATATATCTTGTCTCAGTACAAAAAGGGCATTCATTAGAATAATTCATATTTTTCATTCCTTTCATTTTATTTACATTTTTTTAACTTTAGTAACTCTCTTGATAGTTCATCGCTATTTTTTTCTATACATAAACATTGATTATAAAGTTCATTTCCAAAATCTAAATATTCTACTAAGTTATTGTAAACATATTGCTCATAACCATATATTGTTCTCGATAATTCAATTAGATACAATAATGGCATATATTTTAAGTCATAATCATTTAATTCTTGATATTTTTCAAATTCCTTTATATACTCTAAGAAAAACTCGAAATTAACATTTTGTTTTTTTATTTCCTTAGCCATAAAAAAATAATTTCTAATTAACTCTCTTGCAACGGGAATTTTCCTCGCTGATACCCAATCAACTATTGCTTTTATGTTTTCTTTGTCATTATAAATAAATTGAGCCACCGTATAATCACCATGACTTTTTTTATATGTTAACTTATTCTGCCAGGTATAATCCAAATCTTTCAATTTTAATAATATTTCCCTTTTATGCAATAATGCATCATTAACATCTTTATTCTTATTTATTTTTATTAATTGTTCAATATTTTTTATATCTTGCTCGCACAATTCTTTTGACATATAATGTCTCTTAAAATCAGGCAGTTCATATTTAAAGTTTTCCAAGGACTTTATTATTTTTCCATATACACATGCAGATTCTATAATTTGTTCTTGATTTGACGTATTAGAATCCACAACTTGTCCCTCTATAAATTTTTGTACTATTAAAAGCCTTTTGTTAAATTCAAAGTATAATTCTCCATTTTTATTTAAAATATATTTTGGTGTAGCTACTCCATCTCTTCTTAAATGTTCAACAACCGTATATTCAATTTTAATCTTATCAATGTCAATTTTACTTTGGAATTCTTTTAATATATAATGACTACCTTTTGAAAAAATCTCAAACACATTGGCGCTTCCTCTATTTATTTTTTTTATTGCTTCAACTGATATACCATATTGTTCAATCATAATTTTTTTAATACTTTCCTTATTTAAGATACTTCCTTCAACAGCCACAGTGTATTTCCTTTCTATTTTATAATAACTTCCGAGTTTCTTATTTTGTTAATATTAATTTCTTGTTTCATAACTTTAGTAATATTCTCACGTATGTTTCCATCAAATAAATCAACATCTGTTGATGAAGTTAAGATGCATGGTCTAGCTATACCACTGCTTGTTATTCTAAATGGTACCTTTTTACAGATATTACATAAGCCTAATCTACAAAGAGAATGATAAAATTTTACTAATACTTTTCCATCCTTAGCGCCATTTAATTCTTCCATAACACTATCTATATGCCAGTCAAGTTCTATATCAGCAGCAATTTTCTTTTGAAGATTCATATATCTTTTGCTATATTCTTCATCAGTTTCTTCTCTAACAATTTCTAAAACTCTTACTCCAATATCATTATCAACTGCCCACCTTACTATATTTTCGGTATTTTCATCATCATCATTGTATACCGTGGCTATACGAACTTCACAGCCTGTTTTTTTGATTTCAAGAATATTGTTTTTTATTGTAGCAGAACTTTTACCCACTGGAGAATTTTTTGATATTTCTTTATCGAAATAATCCATGCCAATTACAACTTTTTTTAACCATCCTTTTTTTATCATTCTAAGCAATTTTTCAATTTTAATTCCATTTGTATTCATCTCTACACTAATTCCATATTCTTCTGTTAGCATTTGGCATATTTCTTCCACATATGGAGATACAAGTGGTTCTCCTCCAGTAATTCTTATCTTTTTAAGTCCAAAATCTTTGCTTGCCTCTACAATTTCTCTAATTTGTTCTTTTGTAAGCATTGCCATTTTTGTATTACCCTCATTATGACAATACACACATTTCATATTACAGGCTGCTGTAATAGAAATTCTTAGCTCATTTTTTGCTAATTTCATAAAAATCACCTCCTATCTTTCTTCTACTACTCCGTAGTTTATCCACTTAGGAAAATCGAACAATTCTTCAAAGTTCCTTATGTATCCATTTTTAGAATAATTTGGTATTGCTGGTTTCACGAAACCTCTTTTGTCTTTTTTCCATTTATCTCCCTTAAGATATACGCAATTTGGCAAATCATATTTTTCATAAGTAAATATTACATTTGGATATCCACATTTTCCTATTCTTTCTATTAATTCTGCACTTTCATGTAGATTCCAACTCGTAGCAATAACATAAATATTATTATAATCTATTCTTGCTCTTCTCCTGTTCCATGAATCAATAGCCTCTTTACAGCTATTATAATGTCTGCAATATACTGTTATATCACCAACTTTAATCAAAGGATAATTTACTTGTTCATCGGTTGGTTCGATATATTTTTCTAATAATGGCTCAGGTTCAATAGAAAAATAATATCGGGGATTTTCCGCTAGTTTCACAAAATCTTCATCATTTATATAAAGATTTATTGTTGGTGTTTTAAAAGGCATATCTAGCATATGGTATATCACTCCACCAACACAATTTTGTGAAATGAGTGTAAAACTTCTTTTGTGGATTCTTTTCCTTAAAATCAAATGATGTATATTTCGTTTCATTTTAATTATTATATTTGCATCTTCCGATTTCATACTTTTCCTCCTAGTTCTGTTTACATCTTATCTGGTGCTGAAAATCCTAACAAATCTATACCAATTTCTAATACATGTTTAACTAATGTAATTAATTCAATATGAGCTTCTGCAGTTGCTTTTTCTTCTTTTAATATTTTGGTATTATTATAGAATGAATTAAATTCAGTTGCTAATTTATACAAGTAACTGCATATTTTATATGGAGCATTTTCAATATATGCTTGTTCTATCGTTTGGTTGAATTGTGAAATAAGCAACATAATATTTCTTTCTACATCTGAACCTGGTATAGTTATTTTACTTTTTACAAAATTAGGATTGTTCTCTTTATATTTTTTAATAATTGATTTTACTCTAACTATTGTATAAAGAATATATGGACCAGTATCTCCTTCTATCGAAGTGAACTTGTCTATATCAAAAATATAATCTTTTGATATTTGATTTGATAAATCAGCATATTTCAATGCAGCTAAACCAACAATTTTTGAAATCTCATTTTTTTCTTTCTCAGTCATTTCTTTATTATCTGCTAATTTATTGTATATTTTTTTATTAACTTCTTCTATTAATTTTTCAAGACGCATTACTCCTCCATCCCTTGTTTTAAAAGGTTTTCCGTCTTTTCCATTTATAGTTCCAAATCCTAAAAATGTTAATACTGTATCGGAATTTACCAAGTCCGCTTTTTTAGCACACCTGAAAACTTGAACAAAATGCATCTCTTGTCTTTTATCTACTACATAAATAACTTCATCTGGATTAAATTCTTTCTTTCTTTGTAATAGTGTTGCCAAATCAGTAGTTTGATAACACGATACTCCTCCGCGTTTCAAAATCATACACGGATTAATTGTATTATTATCTGTTGGTTCTTGTACGTCAACAACCATTGCTCCATCACTTTCATATATTATTTTCCTATCTTCCATCATCTTTATCATTTCAGGAACATATTTTTGAGAATCACTTTCTCCTAGCCATAAATCGAAGTTAACATTTAATTTCTCATAATTCTTTTTTAAATCTTCTAGCGATACTGCTACTATTTGTTTCCACAAATCATAATATCCTCTTTTTTGCTGTTGAAGTAAACCAGTATTTTTTCTTGCATTTTCTTTAAATTCTTCTGCAAATGCAATTTCTTCAGCTGTTGCATTGTCTTCTACTTTAGTTTTTTTACTTGCAGCTGGATATATTTCTTCTAATTCATCTATTGTAAAAGGAGGGTCTTTGGGGTAGTCCCCTTCATAATTTTCATCAAAGTACAATAAATCTGGTTTTCTAACTTTTAACTCTTCGATTATTAAACCCATTTGCAATCCCCAGTCTCCCAAATGCACATCACCTATTACTTCATCTCCAACAAATTTGTGAATTCTTTTTATAGACTCACCAATAACTGCTGGTCTTAAATGTCCAACATGTAATGGTTTTGCAATATTAGGTCCACCATAATCTAAAACAATTTTTTTTCCTTTAACGTCTTCAAATCCCAACTTATTACTTTCAATCATTTTTTGACAATATTCACTTAAAAACTTTTCTGACAAAGTTATGTTTATAAACCCTGGCTTAACCATTTCAGCCTTTTTTATCATTTGATTTTCAATATTTTTTACAACTTCATCTGCAATCATAAATGGTGCTTTCTTATATTCTTTAGCTGCTGTTAAAGCTCCATTGCATTGGTAGTCACATAAATCTGGTCTGTCTGATAAACTCACTTTACCATATTTACTATCAAATCCTGCCCTTTCAAATGCTTCCATAACAATACTTTCAAGTATGTTGTTAATTATTTTCATTTTGTATCCTCAACCTTTCTATTTATTTAATTAATTTCTATATTATCTAATATAACTTATGTAATAGTCAAAATATAGAACCAATCTCATTAACTATTATAATATATAAGATGTATAAGGAAACTTGTGAAAATATCACAATTTTCCTCTTATAAATAACATTCATATAAAAAAGTACACTACAAAAAATTAATTTTCTTAATTCTATTTTTTTATTTTTATGTATTTAATTATTGCATTCTTATCAATACATAACTTATTTTTCCAAATTATATCATTTTTTCTCTATTATTTCAATAAAAAAAGAATTATTTCTAGTTTTGAAATAATTCTTTTTTGGTGAGCCAGAAGGGATTCGAACCCCTGACCCTCGGCTTAGAAGGCCGATGCTCTATCCAACTGAGCTACTGACCCTTGATTACCTACAATTAGTATAATATCACTTTTACTAAAAAAGTCAATATAATTTATAAATTTTATACATTATTTTTGTTTCTTTAAGTACGCTCATTTTTATTTTCTAACACTGCAAAAAGCATTGGTATATCAATGCTTTTTGCAGTGTTTTTCATCTGCTTCATAAATAAAACAATTCAATTACATCTGCAAAACCATTTCTATAATACTTCTCATTCCAGTAATATAAGTAATCCATAAAATTTTTATCGAGTTGTTCGAGTTGTTTTTGAACATATTTCTTATTCTGCTCAGGTACATTTTTAAGTATTTTCTCTGTGATCTCATCAAAGTAAATACAATACTTTTTATCTTGAGGAGTCATTTCGCAAAATGCTGTTTCTTCCCTAAATTCTATCCATTCTTTTAATAAATCATTTTTTACTTCTCTTAAATTCTTCATTTGCATCATCTCCTATACATATATTAATTCATTAAAAACTATTTCTTCTGCTTGATTCTTAAAATTATTCATCATACCAACCCAATAAAGCATATTTGTATTTTTCATATTTTCTGTTAAATTACTTTTAACTTTTAGTTGTTTTATTATTTGCTCTACTCTTTCAGTTGCAGTTTCTTGAGTTTCTTTTAAATGGCTATTTAATGTTCCATCCATTAACATTATTGAATATTCAGCCTTTTTATGTTCTTTTAAATAATTCAATCTCATTTTGCCATATTTATTTAAAGTAATCTTCTCTTGCTCTTCTATTACAAAATTTGGAATATAATAATCTCCTTCTAAATGATATTCAATTCCAGTTCTTTCATCTATTTTTGTTTTTGGTAATTCACTATGCATAACTATTTATCTCCTTTGTTTTCTTTTATTTTTAATTCTTCGTAATAATTTGTTTTAGCTTTTTTTCTTACTAAATACATACATTCTTGAACAATCCATTTCAATTCATTTGAATATGCTCTAAATATAACACCTTCTTCTAATTTTCCTTCTGTTTGTTTTTCATATAAATAAATATATTTTTCAAACTTTTCACTTAATTGTTCTGCTCTGTGTTTAATCTCTTCATCCTTACTGTTTTTATTATCATTAATAATTTGCATTAATTTATTGTACTCTTCTCTACTAAAATAGATATTATCTTTATTTGACATACTTCCCAAGCCTCCTTTAATCTAAATTATAATCGTTTTTCTTCTTTCCTTTTTTAGCTTGTATTTCAGCCAGTTCATCATTAGTTAATATTTTTCTTCTTGGATTTTTTACAATATCTGAATCATTATCATCAAATATTCCGCTTCTTTCTAAATCTTCTGCAACGAGTGTATAACTTCTCTTATCTTCTGGAATATTATCAAATTTTTCATCAAATATTCTAGTTTGAAATCTTCTAATTAATCTTCTCCAAAAGTTTTTAAACTTGCTTAATTCAGTTTTTACTTTATTTAAAGCTGTTTCTAATTTATTGATTTTATTATCCTTAAACTTTATTTCTTCCTTTAATTCAGCAATCGTCTTGTCCTTTTCAGTATTACTATAATATAGTCTATCTCTTTCACTTTCTAAATCCTTATAGTTCTTTTCTACTTTGTCAATAGTAATATTTAAGTCATTAACACCTTTTATGCTTTTAGTAGTTTCTTTTACCTCTTCTGTATAATTTAAGAATTTATCGATATTCTCGTTTGAAATAAACTTATTATTTTTATCAAGTAATGGTGATTTTAGATTATTAAGAATTTCTTTTATTTCTTGTGTTTTTATATCTAACTCATCACTTTTACTATTGACTTCTTTTAACCTTTTGGTATTCTTCTCTTGTTCTCTTTTTAGTTCACTATATCCATCCATTTGATTAACATTTATATCTCGATTTCTGCCTTTTTGTTTTTGCTTCAATGTTGCATTTTGCTCATAGATTTCATTAAATTTTTTAATACAAAATTTTCTCATTTTATCCTGAATTTCTTTCAATGAAGTCTTTGTAAATATCTGAGATTTAGCTACTTGTTTCTTCATTCCATTCTTATAACCATCTTTTACAGGTACTCCTACTAAGTGCATATGTGGAGATGTTTCATCATAATGTACTACTGCATTTGCTACTTTAAATGCAGGTACAACTTCCATTAATTTATAAATTTGGTCTTTATAAACTTCTGTCATCTGCTTTTTATACTCCATTGTTTTATCGTTCCAAAAATTCATATCGCCGAGTTCTATTATAAGTTCACAAGCTAAGTCATGCTTACTATCTTTTGAAATATGAGTAAAATAATTTTCTATTTTTCTATCTGTTCTTGTTTGCTTATTATCATACTCAATTTGTGCTTCTTGAAATTCTTGCAAATACACATTCTTTACATCTTGATACAAATCATTTGTACCATAAACAACCTCAATATCTTCTACATTTTGGTCGTAATCTCGTAAATTATGCTTATTGACTTTAGATAATTGCTGACTATTTTGAATAGCATTATTACTTAATGAAGCTGAATCAGATGGATTATTTTTTGCTACTCTTTTGCCAAGCTTTGATCTATTTTTATCACTACCTAAATGAATAGAATATGCTAATTCCTGCATCGTAAATTGCTCCTTTCTATGAAAATACTTCGCAGATTTTCTAAAAAAGCTTCTTCAAATATGCTAAGAATTAGCGAATAGATAAATAAAATTTGCCGTGCTTATTGCAAATTTTATTTATCTATTTTTTCATAAAAACGACTTGTAAAATGAAATTTTACACTTGATTTTCTGATAAGAAAATCATTCGTTTTTTGATGAAAAGATAGCTAATTCGATGCCTCGCAGAGCCCCCGAGTTTTGATAGTATGTCAAAACTCATAGGGGGTTAGGAATTTTGACAAAGTCAAATTCCTGCTTCGTAGCCTTTCTTCGAAATGCTACTTCAGCTTTAGCTAATCTTTGGAGCTTTTCTCTTCGTCTTCTGTTTGCTCTTTCTTGTATAAAACTAAATCAGAAATTGCCTCATAGTAATCATCTAATTCATTTTTATCTGTCGTTCCTTTTTCACGATAAGATACTGCACCAAGTTTTCCTCTTACTTTTCCTTTTGAATCTTTTATAGGAAAATTTTTATTGTTATCTACAAATACCGCTCTCATTAATTTTTCGTTTCCTTTTTCTCTTGGCATTGTAATCATAGTATCTTCTTGAATATAAGAACGTGTCCAATCATAAACATCTTCATAGTATTTTACATCATAATGTTCTTTTAAGTTTTCAATGTACTCATTTAATTCTGATTTAGTAATTCTAGGTGTACTTTTTATTACAGATATTCCTTGCATATCTTCTGTTGGTTTTGCTAAGTCAATACAATCTGCTTTGTTTAATTTTTTAAGTTCATCTAGATATCTACTTCTAAAGTTTATTTTTATAATTTTGAAGCTATCATTTTCTTCATCTTTTTCTAATACCATTGACTCAATAAACTTAGAAATAAATTCTTGCTTTTCAAGTTTGGTTTTTGCGTTCCATTCTGTCTTTATATCTTCTACAAAACTATCACTATTTAATCTGGATTCAATTTCAAAATCTCTGTCTGCCATAATCTTCATTAAAGAAAATTTTTCGGTATCAATTTCCATATTCTTCATTTTGTCTTGCTCTAACTTATTAAGCTTGTTTTCAATACTTTTATAATCTTCTGCAAAATCTTCCATCTCAACTATTCCAGACATAAAAGCTTTCTTAATTCTATTTCTCTGTTTCTCTAGCTCTGCAATTTCTTTATCAATATTTTCTGTATTCACTTTCTCTTTTTCTGCTAATATAGGATAGAAATATTTTTTAACAACTTCATCATATTCTACTAAGCTAAGAATAAAATTTAGTAATACATCTTCAATCTTATCTTCTCTGAAATAAAGATGACAATCTCCACAATTATAATACATATATTTTTTCTTTTTACCACCAGCTCCTTTACATAGCATTAGTTTGCCACATTTAGGACAGATAAGTTTTTGAAAGAATATATAAACTCTATCTCTTGAAAATGATTGCATATTCTTTTCTTTTTGAATTTGCACTTCTTCCCATTCTGCTCTTGTTATAATAGGAGCTACAACATCTGGATATACTTCTTCTTTACTTGCATCTTTAGAAGTTTTATTTCTAACATAGTCTCCTACATATATTCTATTATTTATAATTGTTCTAACTGCCGCCTCCGTCCATTTGTTATGCTCTGGATATAAAACCTTTTCTTCATCTAATATACAAGATATTTGATAATAGCTTTTGCCCTCTAAATACATATTAAATATTCTTCTTACTATACCTTTAGTGTTAGGATCAAGTTTAACAACTTTATCTGTATCTCTATAATATCCAAGTGGACAAGTTCCAGGTAAATGTCCTGCTTTTATTGCTCCACTCATTCCAAACTTTGTTCTTTCAGAGACAACTTCTATTTCTAGCTGAGAAAGAACTGTTAACATTCTAACAAAGAAACGACCATTAGCTGTTGAAGTATTTACATCATCTCTTTCACAAATAAGATAACAATCATACTTCTCTAATTCTGCAATTAAAAGTTCCAAATCTCTGACTGAACGAGTTACTCTATCAAGCTTATATGCAACTATATAATTAATTTTTCCTTTTCTCATATCATCCATCATTTCTTGAAATCCTGGTCTATGTTCCATGTCTTTAGCACTTATACCACGATCTTGATACACTTTATAAACTTGGTATTCTTTAAAAGCACACAATTGCTTTAATTTTTCTTCTTGTTCTCCTAAGCTAAAACCTTCACGAGCTTGGTCTTCTGTACTAACACGAATATAAATACCAGCAATTCTTTTTTCTTCTTGATTCTTTGAATCCATTTATATCGTCTCCTTTCTCATAAAAACACAAAAGAGTATTAGAAGCATTTATATGCTAAACTAATACTCTAAATATATTTATATGTTATTTTGTTGTGATGTTAGTAGAAAAAATCAAATACACTTAAAATATTAGTTTACCATATCTTGCAGTCTAGCAATTGGATACTTATTCTCTAAATTACCTATATAGAAATACTCATGATTATTAAAAAATAGAAATAATTTTTCTTTAATAATAACTCTATGTGGCTCTACATAGGCTAAATTAGTATGCTCAATAATTTTTAGACTACCATTCTTTATCATTGGTACACAATTATTAAAAGTGCAAGCCCATTTAATTTTTGAACGTAGTTCATCAGTCATATTAATTTTTCTTTTAACGATATCTATCATATCACAAAAACCTCCTTTTTTCAAGCATTTCACGAAGATTCGCTATTTGAGGAAAATAAATTTAAATAACGAATTTCATGATTTCGAGAATCATTATAAAATACTTATAAATTACTTAAAGATTTTTGTTTTTTATAGCAAAAAAGAAGCTAGTTTATAGAATCAAACTAACTTCTTTCTCTTTTTTTGATTTTGTCTAAAACTTGAAACTCTTTTATGTCAAGACTTTCAAATAGTTCGACAAAAATCGTTTATGGCTCCTCTTGTTGGGCTCGAACCAACGACCTATCGGAAAGGAGCAAATTATTTTGTATAATTTTAAATTATCTTTTTTTATTGATATATTCGTATTTTTATGAAAAACCTTTTCTTAATTTTTTTGTTCTATCTCAAACTTATGTGGGAAAAATGTGGGAACAACTTTATTTATAGACATTATTTCTTACATAAGCATATCTACCAGTTTTTACAACATAGACATAATCTACACTAGAAGATACATTTTTAATTATTTTTACTTGTGTTAGTGGTAAATAGGTATATTTTGTTCCAGATAGATTACTCTTTGAATATAAGTAAGTTTTACTCTTAAATCTTTTATACTGTCCAACAGTATTTTTTATATTTGTAGAAGTAGAGTTTTTATAATTAGAAGTATTTATATATGCTACTCTTTCAGTAACATTTACTCTAACTTTATCTACAGTATTAGATATATTATCTAATATAGTTATTGTTGTATTAGCTTTATATGTATATTTAGTACCAGATAAATTACTCTTTGAATATAAATAACAAGCTTTTGTTTTTCTTGTTTCTCCTACTGTATTAGAAACATTTGAACTAGTATATGTAGATACTAAATAATTAGAAGATACCCATCTATTTGTACCTATCCTAGACCAGTTTCCAGATGTTTCATATACTATAATACTTGTTCCATCTGATAATGCTCCTACCTTACCATATCCTGTACCTGGACCACTTCTAATATTTACTCCAATACCAGTATTGGTTTTTACATATCTAGTATAAGTAGATGTTGTTACATTACCATTATTTTCTTGCACATTCCCATCATGTTTGTATGCAAAAAATCTTGTATAGTTTGCATACTTTTTAAAATTATCTACAGAGCAATATACAGTATTTCCACTTACTGTTACTTTTCCTCTTCTTGTAGAAGTATCAAATTTTCCAGAATAAAGATATGGATCATAGATTTTTAGTATATCTCCTTCTATTCCAGTAATAACCATTAAATGCCCACCTGTTGTAAATAGACCATTTCCACAACTTACTATTACATAGTTATTATCTTTTAATAAATCTACTGCTGTATTTAAATTATATGTTTCTTGATAACCTATATCAAATACATCTGCTACCCAACGAAAAGCAGATAAATATGTACCATTTGATGCACTTCTATATCCATTATCTACAAATAAATCTGCCATTCTATCTGGTGTTATAGTTCCTTTTATAGCTGTTACTACCATAGCTGCAGAAGTCGGACCACAACCACTCGTACCTACTGTTTGAGAAGTATCTCCAACAGAACTATACATATGATTTTTCCAGCGTGAATCTATTTGAGAATAGTATGTAAGTCCTGAATAACTACCTAAACTTACTTGTGGATATTCGTTAGATCCTTCGTATGCTATCTCTCCTTGTTCTTCAAAATCTTCACTTTCTACTTCTTGTTCTTGTGATTTTTCATTTTCTTCTGATTGTTCAACTATTTCTGTAGAAGGTAATTCTTCTATTTCTTTTTCAGACATCTCATAAGTACTTATATAATCTTTTATTTCATTTACTGCACCTTGAATTACTTCTTCTGTGGATTTATCTTTATTGATATTATAAAAACCTAATCCGCTTAATAATCCAACTAATACAGCTATTAATATTACTATAATACTTCGCTTCTTATTTTCATTCATATAAAAACCTCCTTTTATAATAATCCTTTCTTTTTTACTTCTTCCCACTTGTCATGTACATATGAATTTCCACCATTGTTAACATATCTTTCATATATTTCATAGGTTCTTTTTATTTGTACTTCTGTTTTGGGTACCCCATTTTCCAAGTCAGAAAGAAAGTTTATTAAATATGTTTTATCTGCATCTATTGTATGCTCTAACATATCTTTTTTACTTTCATTCCTCATAAAATCTAATTTTCGATTTATATCATCTATATTATTTATTTTTTTATTAGTCTTTTTACTTATTACTGTATTAATTATTGTTCCTAATGCAGTAATAAATGCTACTATTATTGTACTTTCCATAATTTCTTCCTTTATATAAATAAATTAAAGAACATTAACAGTATTGAACTTATTAATGTCCTTTTTATATTTTTTAATAGCTTATGAATCAAACTTTATTCAACTCTTTTCCACATATAGCACGTAATATATGGTGGCATATTATTATGTGCAGTACTACTTCCTGTATAAGCAGAATTTGACTCCCCACCATTTCCATTCAAATATTCTGATGTAACACCCCAACCAGTAATACTTCCCCAATTCGGATACAATCCTGGTCCGTCAGTTCCATCATTTAAAGTATGATTATGTTTTGGCATTTCATCTAAAGTTAAAGTATGTGTTTTTTCTCCACCTGTTTTTTCTGCTTCATTAAAATCTATATCATCAACATCTACTCCGACTGGAACTCTACCAGAACCCCATAACTTCCAAGTTCCAAAGCTTAAATATGTTACTGGATTTATATTTGCTGTATCCAATATAATTTTTCCAACATAATATTTCTTTTTATTGTCTTCTAATATTATTTTTTCAACAATTTTTTTTATTTGCTTTTGAAGAGGTATCATTTACAGACACCTCTTTTCTTTATTTTACTAAAGTGTAGCTCTCTCTCTCTCTCTCTCTTAGAGTATCAACGGTTTTACGCTTTAGCATTTTTTTCATTTTACATCTTTCCTTTCTTTAATCTACAACTTCTACTGTTAATTGATTGTCTGTATTTCCAGCTGTTTTAAAATTCGCATTATCCATTGCAACATATAATTGTATTAAATCTCCTTCTTCTACTTCTATATAATCTTTAAATATCGCCATAGTATATGGTTGAGTTGTTTGCATATACATAATTTGCGTTGATGATATATTACCATTTTTTCTAATATATAAATACACTGGCCTTCCATCGGATTCTGAATGTATAAATGTAACAATTCCTTTTACATTTATATGATTTATTCCTGCTCCGATTTTAATTCCATTTGTTTCAAACGTTAATTTATCTCCAGAATTCCCTCTGCTGCCTTGAAACCTTAAAGGCTCTTGTAGATATATATTATTTCCCGTATGACTATAGCTCTGTTCAGAAGTTGTATAAATTATCATATTTGTTTTTCTTTTTTCTAACTCTTCTACTTTTCTCTTTAATGTTAAAATTAGAGGCTCGCTCATTAGAACTCACCTCCTATTTTCTTGTTATTTAAAACTACTTGTGTGTGTGTGTGTGTGTGTACAGCACCAAGCGTTACAGCTTTTTCCATATCATATCTTCCTTTCTTAGTCTGTTATTTTTGTATATTCTAAAATTAACATTGCTGGTTTATTTTGTAATTCCTGACTTACTATGCCATGTATTTTCTTTTCACCAGCATTTAAGTAAAAGCAATTATACCAACTACCAGAATGATATGCATTAATTGGAAATGTAACTGTATTTTGCTTAATAAAACCACTAACAGATATCATATTATCAACAAAAGACATATCTATGTTGTCATACCAACCATCATTTAGATTATTGAAAGTAGTTATATTTAAAACTTTTCTATAAATAGTTTTTCCATCTACCCAAACCTTATTGGTTTTTATTTCGTCTGTAGAATAAATTTGTTTTTGTAAATTAAATATTTCTGGTGCTCCCATCATATCCTCCTATGCTTTTTTTGATATTATTATTTCTAAATTACTTTCAACAGGTACATTCCAATCTTTAAATTGAATATGTGTTGTATCTGCTTCTATATAATTTATATCTTTAATAAGCTTACACCCTTCAAAATAGATTTCTATAGAATTATTGCCTAACACATATTCTGGAACTTCATAGTTTGTATTTTGTGGTATTTCTGCTTCTGTTACAATACTAATTATTTTTATATTTTGTTTATTACTCGGAATCATCGTATTCCCCCCTAACAGACAAATCAAGTAAATCTTCATCTTCAAGCTTCCAATCAGCAGTTATTTTTATTTTATTAGATATAGAATCTTTTTCTCCAACTTCATAATAATGACCTTCTGTATCTGCAGAATCTGCTTTCACAAGTCTTTCACCATTTAAATAAACATCCAGGACTTCTGCTCCAACTTTATAATTGCATGGCAATATTACTTCTGCCCCATTTTCAGTAGTTTCATCAATTATTAATTTATAACGATGAAAAGCTTGCGTACTACTTATACTATCTGCTAAATTTTGTACTGTTTGATTTATAGAAGTTTCAAAATTTTCAATTTGCTGTGTTATTGATGTTTGAAAATCACCAATTGTTTTATCCATATTTGTAATATAATCTTTTAACTTTTTATCAATTTTGTCCCAATTTTCATTTAAAGCCTTTTCTATATCAAATTCTTCGTCAGCATCAGTTTGAGGATCCCATTTAAATAGATTTAAATAATCTGTATAACTACTCATATTTTTTCTCCTTTATTGTAAATATCCATATACATTAAGTTGTGCACTTATATATCCTGTATTTAGTTCTGCATCTTGTGCAGAATTTGGCTCATTATTAGCACTTGTAAGTTTAATCCTACATTTACTAGATAATAATGAACCTATATCATTTGATACTACTGTATCTAATTTCATATTGTTTTGACTTGGAACCGATGGTGTATATGTATTATCGGATGTATTAAAAACATTTTGCATATCAGTATAATTTATTCCGTTTAGAGTTGGATAAAAATCTGAATCAATAAACGTTTGTAAGAAAGCTTGTCCTTCCATATCACTTATAGATGCTTTTATTCTTCTTGCATATCCACAACCGATAAAAGATCCTTCTCCGGTTGAAACAGATTGACTAATATGTTTTATTGTTAAATAAGCACTAGAAACAATAAAATTATTTGGCAAACTGCAATCTATATAAACACTATATCTATCTTTTTCTACAAATCCAGTTATATCTGAATAATAAAAACCTAAAGCATCATATTCACCTGCACGTCGTGTATATCCATTTATTTCACTATAACCAATACTTCCAAATTGTAGATTTGATAGCACTCCACCATTGCCAATAAGTTTCGTGCCATTGTTTAAAATCAATCCATCCTTACTAATTGTGACCAATTCTTTACCACTTGCATCTAATACTTGAATTGAACCATTAGTATTATTATTACCACCAAGTTTTAGCGTTCCACCATTAATTCGTTCAGCAGACATTGTCCCTGTTGCAATAAAATCAGCAACTATTTGTCCATTCATAGTTATTGCTAATCCATATGGTCCATCTATACCAGTACTAGAATAACCTAGACCATTTATATTCCATCTCCAGATATGTTGAGCTTTATCTAAATCTTCGTTATCTGATATAAATAATTCTCCATCTTTTTTTATTACATAACCACCATTAAAATCTGTTAATAACTTTGTTGCCTCTTCTATTGCTTCTTCTTTTATTCCAGGAATCTGCTCTTTTATAATATTATCTAATTGTTGACTTATTGGACCTTTGCTACTACTATATGTATTACTTAATTCATTTTCTCCTTTAGCTTCCCAATTTTGTGTTATTGCTCCACTAAACTCCCATGAATTATTCATAATATATGTTAAATACTTTACTGAATTTGTATTCGTAATATCAAATTTATCGCCAACATCCATGGCTATATCAGCTACAGTTGATTCATATGTATATGCTATATATGTAAATCCTTGCATTTTTACTAATATATTCTGTGCTATTTCGTCATTTATAAAAGGATTTTTTTCATCTAATTCCAATATATATCCTTTATTTGCCCCTATAGTTTGTCCATTATATTTAACTTTTTGAATTGTTATATATGTCTCTTGTGGTAAGAATTTTTTATATTCACCTTTAGAAATACTTTTTACACTATCTGTACCATAACTTCTTAATTCTCCATTTCCTAAACGATTTATTATATAAAAACCACAAGCACATTCAGCAATATAACCAAGTATTTGCTTATATGTATATCCTTCTGGAACTGTTTCGATTATCTTGTCTTGGTTATAAAAAGTTGCTGTATCAGATATAATTTGTGCTTTACTATGCACATCATCATATAATTGTTTTAAAGTAAAAGGTGCTTGTAAATCACATATATACTCATCATCCAAATATTTTGTTTTATCAATTAATTCTATTGTAATTGTTCTATCTTCATTTTTGGTTACTTTTGTTGGATAAAACTTACCTTGAGGGATCCAAAGAGACGTCATATATTTAATTTTTAAAGCATTTATATTTTTTACTAATTCTGCATGAAATTTTTCAACAGTATATATCTCATCAATATCCAATCTCAAACTTAAATAAAATTCTTTATTATCAAATTTATAATTATCAAATTTGCCTTCATAATTTAACAAATTGAGTGTTACTGTAGCTCCATAAACACCACCAATGCTAAACTTTTCATTATCATTTATACTTAGATTATATTTAATAGAACTTATATCATCATTATTAATTGTAGTATCACTATCATTAGTTTCTATTCTTGCTTTTACTCTTATATCATCTTTTTTTAAAGCTTCTAAATAAAAGTTATTAACTAAATACATTTAATCACCTACTGTTCTACAAAATCTGCAGATAAGTTTCCCCATTCGATACTACCATCATCATTTAATATTAATACTGGTACAGTTCTATCACCTACATACATTCGTTTTGTTTCAAATTTTCCTGTTTGTGGATCTGGATAAGTTACATCAAAAAATACATCTTTTATAGCTGTTAATAATTTACTTGTATCTGCCCAACTCAAAGGTCCCCATTCACAACTCACTTTTCTTTTTATGGTTATTCTATTTCTATGTAAATTTCCATTTGCATCTGTATCAGAATTTAAATCTTGATCTGATACTGTTACTTGCAAAGTTTGAGGAGCAGGTATATCTGCTCCATTAACTTGTAATATTGACATATATATTCTGCTCCTTTCTAAATAAAATCAAAAATTGGCTTATCTGTTTTAGATTGTAATTTTCTTAATCCTCTTAAAACAGCTTTAGCCAATTGAATATCATCTACATTAAGCGTTAAATTACTTTCAGATGTTCTTAAATATTTTAATATTTCTTTTAATAATGATACTATTTCACTATTATTTCCTGTACCTTTGTTAAATTTTTCTAATTCGTCTGCTACAATAGAAGATATTTTACCTTCTGGTGCAACAATTTCACCTTGATGCCTATTATCACCAATCATTGCAAGTTGAGGTGTATTTGCTTTTACATAACCACCTTCAGCAAGTCGTGGTAATGATACTCTATTTAATTGAGGAATATTAAATCCAAATCTTTTTCCACCAAAAATTGGAACCCAATCAGGAATATCAAAATGCAAATTATTTAGTGCTCTTATAATTGTATTAACACCATTAATAACACCATTTGCCATTCCTTCTATTCCGCCAAGAATTGAATTTATAACACCTTTTATACTATTCCATATTCCATTGAAAATATTTGTTACAGTATTTTTCATTCCGTTCCAAATATTACTCCAAATAGAACTTAGTGTATTTAAAACATTTGATATAGTATTTTTTATGCCATTTATTACATTGCTAATTGTACTTGTAATACCATTCCATATATTTGAAGCTGTATTTTTTATTCCATTCCAAATATTAGACCATAGACTAGAAATAGCATTCATTACACTACTAATCAAATTCTTTATTGTGTTTATAGCTCCGCTTACAACATCTTTAATTGCATTCCAAATTCCTTCAAAAACACCTTTAATTGCATCCCATATCCCAGAAAATATTTCTTTAATTCCATTCCAAGCTTTTTCCCAATCACCTGTGAATACTCCAACAATGAAATCAATTAATCCTCCTAAAGCATCCCATATTCCACCTAAAACATCAGATATAATACCGAATGCTGTCATAAATAAATTTCCTATTGTTTCAAAAATAGGTGATAAAACTGGAACTACATTTTCTACAATCCAATTAATAAGTGGAACAAGCCATGTATTCCATATTTCACTTATTCCACTTATTAATTTACCTATAAACTCTAAAAATTTATCAACCATTGGTTGAATATGTTCGGTCCATAATGTGTCAAATTTTTCAGCCCATTCATCTAATATAGGCTTAATATTTTCATTCCAAACAGTTAATACCGTCTTTAAAATATCAGAAAATCCATTTTTTATATTCTCAACTGCAGGAGCTATATATGTATCATATACTTCCCAAAATTTTGAAAAAGTATCTTGAATACCTTGTTTTATAGTTCCTAAAATACTACTTAATGGTTCAAATATTCCTAATAACGTTTGACTTATTAAATCTTTATTTTCATTGATTGGTTCAGTAATTATGTATATTAAATCATTACCAAATTGCATTCCAACTTCTTGTATTCCAAGAAAGCTATCTGTAAATATAGCTAATAAATTTCCCGTTATTTGTTTAGCTACATCACTGCTAAAAACTGTATGAAATATATCGGCAAATGTTGTTGCAAAATTTCCAGTTATTTCAGCGGTTCTTGATGAAATATCAAATAATCTTACTATATGTTCTTGAATATCTTGTTGATTTTGATTTAAAAATACATTTATTCCACCAATTAAGTTATCAGCAATTGTTAATCCAACATTAGCTACACTTCCGGTGATTCTTCCGAAATTATATAATATTGTACTAGCCCAATTAGAAGCAGCATTTACAACTTCTGGAGCAGTAAATATATTAATTAAACTATTTTTTATACCATCAATTTCATTTAATAAATTGCTAAAATCAAAATCTCCAAATCCTTCTCTAAATCCATCTGTAAATGTTGAAAAGAACTCATTGGCCTTATTTAGCAATCCATCCATCTCTTTATTGGCATCGCTTAATGAATTACCAAAATCAATTGTATTGTTTCCTATATTAGTGCCGCTACCACCACTATCAGAATTTGAAGTTGATAAGTTATTTATTTCATCTATTCCTCTTAATCCTAATAAATCTTTTTGTGTTTTTTGTGCACTTGTTCCAATATCGGCTACGGCATCAGAAGCGTTACTAGCAGAATCTGTTATTCCTGCTATATCACCTGCTGTACTACCTAGACCTCCACTATCGACTTTATTTCCTGTAATTGATTCTGTAAATGATTTAAAAGCATCTGCTAAAACTTGTAATTTAGATAATACCCAGTTTATTCCTTTTACAATTGGAGTAAACAAGTTTATAAAACCTTGTCCTAAAGTTCCTTTTAATTCATCAAACCTTAAACTCAATACTCTTGTTTGGTTAGCCCAACTATCAGAAGTTCTAGCAAAATCTCCTTGAGCTAAACTTAATTTATCTAAAACAAATTGATATCTTAATGCTGTTTTTTCTTGTTCTGTCATCTTTGATGTGGTTTTTCCAAAACCATTTTGAAGTGCATATTGATCTAACGCTGTTTGCGTCATTACAATACCCAAATCTTTAAGTGTTTCTGTTTCACCTGTAAATACTGATTTTAATTTTGTAAATGCTTCATCACTACTTAAATTATAGAAAGATGCTACATCTCCAACTAATCCAGTTAATGTTTCAGACATTTCTAAAGCTGCTTGATTATTAAAATCAAAGGCTTTAGCCATAGCTCCGAATGTACCTACGTATTTCTTTGTAACTGTCTGGCCTAATCCAAATTGATCTATTGCATTTTTAGCAAATTCATCTACTTGTGTATTTAAATTTCCAAACGTAACATCTACAACATTTTGTACTTCTGTTAAATTAGATCCTAACTCCAAACACTCTTTTGTAAAATTTACTACTGCTCCGACTGAAAAAGCAGCTACTACAGTTTTACCTATGTTTTTTATAGAATTTTCTATTCCAGAACTTTTTATATTATTTCCTGCTTGTTTTAATCCTTTATTAAAAGGATTTGCGTTTAGCATCATATCAAATGATACTGCACCAACACTTGTACTCATACCTGCTTTTCCCTCCCTTTACTTTTTTATAAATTTTAGGTTTTCGCAGGTATTGGCTAACTACTTACTATCTTTTTTAGTTGTGTTGCTCACTCTGTCATTTTTAATATTTATTTTTACTATTTCTTTACATCTTAAACATTTTATTTCTCCTATACATAAATCAGCTTTTAATAAAAGTTGATTACATTTAGGGCATCTTATTTCTTTCATTTTTTCTTATCACCAGCCATTCCTTTAAATAGCTGTTGAAATTCAGCAATAACCTTTTTATATTCTTCTTTATCAACATTTTGGGCTATTTTCATTCTATATTTCCATCTAATGTTCTTTTGTTCTTGCGTAAAATATTTTAACTTTTCTTTATCATCTTCACTTCTAATTTGTACTATATTTCCTAAAGGAGTATCTGCCATAAGTCCAGAAATATCGCTACTTAATTCAGCCCAATTCATATCATTAATTTCTTTTCTGATACTGTATCCATATTGAGTTTTTAAACTAGATGCAATTAACTCCCAGTCGTCCTCCATGTCATACCAATTCTCTCTATTTTGACTTGTTTTGAAATCGTTCTTCCATTTCCTCATAAGGCACTTCATTTACTTGTGCCATTATTGCTGTTATTAATACTTGTATTTGTTTTATTGTAAAATTCATTTCTTCTATTTCTTTTTTCGCTTTTTTTCCTAATAATAATTCTATAACTTGAAACATTGCTTCAAATGAATTGTCCTTTTTAAATATTTCTTGAGCTTTTATCATTGTTTTTGCTCCACATTCTACTGTATATGTTTTACCTTCAGCTATTGTAATTGTTTTTTCTTCAACATTTAATTTATCTATAATATTTAAATCCATGATTTACCTCCTAAAATTTATAAAAAAATAAAGGGACTAGTGTCCCCCTATATTAACCTGCACTTGCTTCAGTATAAGTTGGTTTTCCATTTGACATAACATCAAATTCTAGTGGAATTACTGTTGTAGAATCTCCACCACCCCAATTTGTTACATTAAATACAGCTCCTTCAAATAATAGTGTAGCTCCATCTGGGAATGTCCATTGTAAACAACCTTCTGCATCTCTACCATTTTTTAGAGCCATTCCTGCTACATAATCATTTCCTGCATCTCCATAATTTCTTTTTCCAGATACAGAAATTGTGATTGATTTTGCAGTCATCAATCTTCTAATCCAGCCTTTTTGATCAAATGGATTCCACTCTTCAACTGTATTATCTAATGCAACTGAAAAGCTTACCATATCAGCTATATCATGCAATTCCTCTTTAGTTGCTCCTACTTGGAATTGGTTTTCATAAACTGGATATACACCTGTCTTTGTTCCTGGCATTATTTTTCACCCTTTCTATATAATAAATTTAATTCAATACTGAACTTATAAACTCCATTTTCATCTGAACCTAAATCTATAGGTCCACCATATAAACAATTAATGTTACATCTGTAATCATCAATAAAAAAAGAGCTACAATCTAGTAACTCATAAATATTGTTGGCTTTTGCTTCTGCTGTATTGTAATTTTTTGTCCATCTTAATAGCAATGTAATTGGTAATATTCCATAACTTTGTAAATTCTTAAAATTTGAAATCTTATCTAGTTTTCTTCTATTAGAATATATTGCAATAGCTTTTTCCTGATTTTGATCCATAGTTCCTGTGTACCATTTTTCACAGTCTTTAATTACATTTTTTAGATAATCTTTTACTTTAACAGTTTGTAATATTGATATCATTTCATTCTCCTTTTTACCATTTGTTGAAAATACTTTATAGGTATATTCTTTTTACCTCCAGAAATATAATCCTCATACCAGTATTGTTTAGCATTAGGATTTTTACCTTGTTTTATATTTATTTCTGGATCAAAATAAACTTTTCTTGCATATAGAGTGTCAGTTACTAAACTAACTATCCCTTTTATTATTCTTTTATCATCAACAAACGTACTATCATTTTGCATCACACCTGAATCAAATGGCATTGTTTGACTTTGAATCAAATCTGTTTTTACTGCTTCTGCAGTATCTAATAAAATATCTTGCATTGTTTGATTTATTTTTTTCAAATTTGTTTTATTAAATGTTATTTTCATATCACATCAACTCCAAAGTAGTATGATGAACACTGCCATCCGGATTTCTAGGCCTACTTGCTTGGTATATTTCATATTTGCTATCATTAAATATTACTTCCCCACCACTTATTTTTTTAATGTTTGGTGCTATATCTCCTAGCAATATTACTTTCCCTACAAGTTCAACTTTTTTTCCATCTGCAGTTATTATAATTTTTGTTTTTTCTATAAATCTACATTTTTGATTTTTTAAATCTAAAGAAGTTAAAGGCTCGCCTTCTTCTGACAAGCCTTCTTGATATAATTTAATATCACATTCATTATTTAATAATCTTTCTAAATGCTTTGGATTTAACCTTTTTATCATAGTATTCTATTTGTTAATCCTGTTCTTCTTAAATAAAAAAAGGCTAATTTAGATATGTTTAGTTTATCAGCTATATCGATAGATTCTTTTTCATTTACTGTTAAATCTCCACCAATACTATAGCTTTCTATACTATCATCATCATAAATGCCTTCATCTTTTATATAATCAGCTTGTAAGCAAGTAGCTTTAATTATTAAATCTTTCTGTTGTTCTGTTAAATTATCAAAACCTCTTTTTTCAATTCTTGTTAATGTAGCTTTGTTAATGTCTATTGAAGATAATTCTAAATATTTTTCTATCTCATTTTCCTCTAATGATCCAGAACCATATTTTTTATAATTATCCTCTGTTGCATATTTTTTTATCATCTGCAACACCTCTTATTTTGCTTTTTTTTCTAATTCAGTAACTTTCTTAGTTAGTTCTTCATTAGCTTTCGCTAATTCTTCATTTTGTTTTTCTGTTTCTGCTACTTTTTTCTTTAGTTCTTCATTAGCTTTCGCTAATTTATCAATTTCTTTTTGTAAATTTTTAGAGTCTATTTTTTTGCTAGCTCCTACTTTATTGTATCCTCTAGCTTCATATTGAGCTAATTCTTCTTCTTCGATAGATAATATAACATTATCTTTTTCTATTTTTATTTTATTAGCCATTTTTTACCTCCTATTAAGCAGCTTCTTTCTAATCTTCTAATGGTGCAGTATATGTTGCTGTATCAACATCAACATATATGCTATCAATCTTGTTGTTCTTACCATTTGGAAATACAAATGTATCTGATAAAGAACGATCTTGATATAAATATCCGTCACCTTCTGTATGAGCACCTGGTGCAAAGTAATAAATACTTGAAATTTTAGGAACACATTTTACAGTTAAAGGAGATGCTATTAATACATTAATTTTATGAGATGTATCTGCTACTGGAACAAACCCGTCAGTAAAATCAAATTTATCATAAAACCTTTCATCATCAATGACTTCTATTAGTGTTACTCCATCAATATCTGTTATTCTCGTTTCTAATCCTATTCCACCTTCTGCAATTTGTGTCATTTCAATTTTTCTTGTAAAATCTGTTGATTGCTCTAATAAATCCATAATCGTAGAATTTACATAAGCTATTAATGCACCCATTCCTACATATCTTCTTAATTTTCCTGCACTAAGCATTGCTTTTAATTTAGAATAAACGTTTTCTTTTGTATATGTAGATATATCTGTAGAGCTATGATATCCATCTAATTTTTGTGCTTCTGTAGCAACTTTTGAGAAGAAATAAGCATCTATTTCTGGAACTTGTTGTGTTTTATGGAAAGTTTCAGAAATATTCTTTATAGATGCTGTTTGATTTGTTTCATCAACATCTGCTTTATCTACTAAAAATGATATATCTCTATCATGAGATAATGTAAAAGGAACATCTTCTTGTGCAAAAGTTCCTTTATTCCATCCACCATTTCTATTGTGTGATTTATATCCACTTGTGCTCATCTGAGTAAAATGAAATGTTTTAGCATTTAACCATTTTACAGCTGTAGTAATAAATGGACTTATTAATGATTCTTGCTCCATAATTTCTAATAGGTCTGGAGACCATACCTCTGCATAATTTAATGCCATAATTTATCAATCCTTTCTAAAATGAATTAAATCTATTCCATCTTTTAGTAGGAATAGATTTTTTGTTTTTTTGATTTGTATCAGAGCTTTGTGTTGCTCCGAATTTGAAACCTTTTTCTTCTTTTTGTTCTTCTTTTGTAGTTTTTAGTTCTGGAAATTCGGAAACTACAGAATCAATTTCATCTTTCAATTTTTTCTCATCAATTTGTCCGTTTTCTAAAACTTTATTGATATCTACTAATCTTGCAGCTCTTTCAACTTTTTCTGCATTTATTCCTGCTTTGGCCATAGCTAATGCAATTTTTGTTGATAAATAATCTGCAGGTACTGTATCTTCTGCAGAGTTAGTTACAGTATCTTCTTTAGTATTAATTTGATTTTCTGCTGTTTGACTTCCATTATTTTGAACTTGATTTGCTGTATTGCCATTTCCAGCCTCTTTGGCCCCTTTGGCATACATTCTTGATATGAATCCATCTAATTCATCTTGATTTTTGAAAACTATCTCACCATTTTCGCCTCTTTGAGCTACTGATTTTTTAGTCTTCTCCCCCTCACTTTTGTTTACAGTTTTTTTAGCATCATTTTGAACCTGAGTACTATCAACTGCAGTAGTTTGAGTATCTACATTTTGATTTTTGTTTTCATCTTCCATTTTTAATACCTCCTATTTGGAAAATTCACCCGCTTTAAGTCCGTCGACTATTTTGCACAAAAAAAGAGCCTTCGTGAATGTACTTTATTTGTACAATTCATTTAGACTCTTAATATGTGATGGCACAAGTTAATGGATTCGAACCACTACCTAACAGTTTTGGAGACTGTTGTTCTTCCGTTAAACTAAACTTGCATAAAAAAATAGTATTTACTATAAAAGTAAATACTATTTTCAATCTTATTTATTAATCCCATATTTCTTCATTATTTTTTGGATATAATTCTAATACTTGATAATAATTAGGTATATTAGCTGGAGGAATACCCTTTTTTAGTTTCTCTAATACTTCTATCTTTTCGTCTAGCATTTCATTACTATCAGAATCAAAAAATTTATTAACCAATAAGTCTGATACTTCTATTAATAAATTATTGATTTTTAAATGTTTTTCTATAATTTCCTTTTCCATTGCTAAATCACTCCCTTAACATTTCATCAATCAAATTATTAAGTTCTTCAACTAATTTAGGTTTATCTTTTTTTAACATTTCTATGAGATCTGGTCTAGATATTGATAAAGAACTAAAATTAGCTACAATTTCTTTTACCCTGGAATTAATATTATTGTAATATTTTGAACCATGACCATATTTTACAATTCCCATATCTCTGTAGTTTCCACTAGATAAAGCATCGTATATATCTTGTAATTGATTAACTCCTCCTCCCATTATATCTCTACCAATTATATCTATATCTATTTTATATTGATTTGAAATTTGATTATATTTCTTTTTATATTCTTTATAAATTTTAGCATATTCATTTGCTGTTTTCCCTTGAATGTTTTTTACATAATCATCGTCTAATTTTTTTATTAATTTATTTGTTTTGTCTAAAATAACATTTTTTTCTTTTTCATATTGACTATTAAATTTATTAAATAAATCTTTTATTTCTTTTCCCATTGAACTGCCACTATTTCTTATAGCTGTTTGTAATGATATTTTTTTCGTACTAAAAAATCCTTGATAATCATACATACTTTTATTACTTTTAATAAAATCTATAAAATGCATATTTTCATGCAACCATGTTTGTATATTACCTATATTTCTATTTGTTAGGTTAGGTATAACTAATTTTACTGAATCAATATTGTTAGATTTTCTTTTTATTTCTAACATATAATTTTTTGCATGAGAAATTTTAAAAGGTATTTTAGTATTATTATTCATATTTTTAAACAACTGTACAACTTTTGGATTAGCATTTTTTTGATTATTAATAAATTCTAATGCAATATTTGTATTATCTATTTCATTTTTGGTAGTAAATTGAGATGGTAGATTATTAACCTCTATTGTACTACCTTCTATTTGATTTTGCAATTCTAAGGCTTTACTTTGATAATTTGTTATATTTTCTGATAATAAACTTCCTAAAGCTAATCTTTCATATTGTCTTTTTTGTCTTTGTAAAGCTTGTGTATAAGTATCCTCGTGTTCTGAATTATTAAATGCCTTTGTTACTTCTTCTGGTTCATCGTTTATATCTGGATAATATGTACTTGAACCATGTTGACATCTTGGATGAAATAATCCTCCATCTATTGCTGTGCTTAGAAGAGGATATTTTCCATCTTCTTCTGTCCCTCCAGAATATACATCATCAATATAAACTCTTCCTTGCCACGGAGAACATTTGTCGCAAGCTCCATTATGTCTTGAAATATAAACTAATGGATTACCTAATTTTTTTCGCATTTCTCCTTCTCCCATTAAATTAGCTCTTTTATTTGCTGTTCTAATGGCCATATCACAATAATCTGCTATATTATGTCTTGATCCATTTGAATATTCAATACAATTGAAACCTTTTGCTAAGAAATCATGTGTTGCCATATCAATAGCTTGCTTTACTGTTTTAGCTCCTGTATTAGCAAATACTTCTGCTTTATAAATAATTTGTCTATACTGGTCATCTGCCATTCTTAAAGCTGCATATTTTACATCATTTATATCATTTGTTGTACTTTTCATTAAAGACTTTATTTTTCTGTCATTTAACCCGAAAAAAAGATCCACTTAATTGTGAATCTTCTTTTTTTATTATTCCTGCTTTTAAGGCTCCTTTATTAGTTCTACTTGCCCCTTCTCTAAATTGCTTTTTCATTTCTTTTTTAGTTGCGTAATCAATATCTTTATTGTACTTTTTAAATATGTCTTTGTTATTTTTTCTAAAATCTTCTAAGTGTTTAAGCTTTAATGCTTGCCATTGTGGCCAATTAAAACCTTTTGTTTCTTCATCTTTTTTATGGCTCCATAAGGTCCTTTTCATAGATGATATTAATTCATTTTCTATTTCTTCAAATATTTTTTCGATATCATAATTATTCTGCTGCATTTACTCACCTACTCTACAATAGGGTTCATAATGTTCGGTTCTTCTTTTTCTATTATTCCTTTTTCATTTTTTAATCTTTTCACTTCTTCTTGTTTTTCCTCTTCTGTCATACTATCGCCATACATTGTATCAACTGATTTCTCTATGCTCATTATTGTTTCACCAGGTCTAGCTTTTGAAACTGTTTCAACTATTGCTTCAAAACTTGGGTTTGCATATTCTTTAAAATCTACAGTTGCTACATAATCTCCTGCTGTTTTTCCTCGTGCTAAATCATAACATTTCAAGCAAATTATTACTAATTTAGGTATAACTTTTTCTAATACATCAATTACTTTGCCTCTAGTATATTGAGTTGCCTTTTCCTTTTCTCTTTGAGCATCTGCATTATCTAATTTCTTTACATCAATTCCTAATGTACTAGGACTTATTAAGCCTTGTAAACATAAATCTAATGCTGTAATATAAGATTGTAACATACCTTCATAATCAAATTCGCTATTTTCTCTTGTAATTTTGTCGCTTTGTGTTTCACTTGAAGAACTGCCTATTTTTGCATATCTTCTATCAAATGTGTTTGGCTCTAAACAATTTCCATTTTTATCAGTAGGAATTAAATCTTCTGGAATATATGTTATTGTTCTATTATCTCTAATAGCATCTACCCATTGTGACCACACTTCATCAAAACTATCAAAAGCATCTAATTTCTTTTCTAGTATAGATTGTCCTCTACCTTTATATTTTTTAGATTTATTAAACATCATAGGTATGGCCATCATAAAATTAATATTTGGCTCTTTTAAATCTGCTGTTTCTGGTATTGCTCTATAATCATTCATTAAATGTTCATTTTTATATAATTCATATTTTATACCATGTTTAGAATATCTTTCTTTAAGTGTATATGTAGCATCGGATTTATGATATACATTTATGAATATAACTGTTGTTATTTTTCCTCTTGTTCTTTCAAATTCTACATTTCGTCCAGAATAAAATTCTATTATTGGATATTTACTTATTTCTGTATCATAACTAATCTTAAATGCTCCATCACATTCAACAAATACATCTATTATAGATTGTTTTAAAATATCTTTAAACTCGTTTTCTTTTGCTATTTCTTCCCAATCTTTTTGAGCAATATTATTATTTTCAACAGTTATTTTATTAAAACTATCTATAATAATATCCGCTAGCATATCTACTATCATTGCTGGTAAGCCTGTATGTATTTTTCTCATTTTTAAGTCATTTGTTGTATCTGATGCCCAAAATTTCGCATTTCCCATCATGTCATCAGTTTGTGTATAATATTGATGCAATTCTGATGGATCTCCTCTATACCATAATAAGTTTCTAAAACAATTTCCTTCAAATGTATTTACTTCTTGTATTGTAACGCTATCTTCTGGAGCTGGTATTATATTTAACCAGTTTCTAACTACATCTTTTAATTTGTCATTAAACTTACCCATGTATTAAGCACTCCTATTCTTTTATAATCCAATCCTCTGCTAACATATCTGCTTGTGAAGCTAACCAACCTAACTGAACTCCTGATGTTCCTACAAATGCTATTGCTTTATTTCCTATTGCATCATGCTCTGCATTTATTATTTTATCTTCTGCAGTTTTATAACTAATATTAGTTGCTAATTCAATATATTGATTCTTACCGTTCCAACCTTGTCTTGCAACTTTTTTGCCATCTTTTAATAATTTTATTGCTTGTCCAAAATCCATAGTTTCATTTTCTCTATTATTTTCTTCCTTCTTTTCTTCATATAATGTTTTAATTTTTATTAATTCATCATACTTGTCTTGATCCACCTCTATTGTTGGTGTACTAAATACTCTATCTAATCCCATTTTTCATTCCTCCACATCATCTTTAATTAATTTCTTTATTGCTTCCCAATTACCGATTTTCTTTTTGTATGGTAACCAGGCATATTGACAACCATTTATTGAGTGGTCATTTCCATCTTCTGGCTGATTATCCTCATCAAAAGAATATCTATTACATTCATCTATGTAGTCTTTGCAAGTGCCTACAATTAAAAAATCACCAGTATGCAACCAACTTTCTTCTAGTTGCACTCTAGTGATTATTTTTGTTTTTTTCCACGCATTTTCAAAATTATATATTAATCTGTTTTGTCTCTTAGCTTTTTGTGCTTCCATTATTGTTCCTTGGTCAGCACTATCAATAAAACATTTTCTTGCAAATCCCCATTCATTTTTGAACTCCTCCATAAATTCTACAATCCATTGAACTACATCACTTGGAGCAAAAGGAATATTTCTATCTTTATTATTAAAAGTTTTTTCTTTTAATAATACACATTTATTATCAGTAGTTATTCCAATTCCTTCTAATGTAACTTTATCATGTGTTTCTTTTGAATAAGATGTATCACAACCAACAGAAAATATTTTAAATTTCATTTTCTTTGCTTGTTCTACTGTAATTATATTTTCTGGTTTCACATCAAAGCATAAGCCTGTTGCTTTTCCTCTTAAACCTTGAATCTTGTTTTTATATAATTTAGTTCCTACTGGAGCCATATTAATTTTCTTTTGAATTTCCTCTTCTGTTAAGCTTGCATTATCTCTAAAAGTAAAAAACCAGTATCTCCAATTTTTTGTAGGAGTTACTTTATTTAAATCTTTCATTATTTCTGCAGGTACATCATTAGCATATTTTTTATATGGTCTGGCTCTATTTATAACTTCATTATATATTTCTAAATTTGGATCATCTGGATTTAATGTCATACATAAATAATCATTTCTTGTAAGTATCTCTCTTATAAAATTCATATCTGCTGTATTTGCTTCATCTACATATATACATCCATATTGTCCACCTAAAGCATTTTCCCATTTATCTTTACTTGCATAACCTAATATATATATAATTTTATTTTCAAATTTAATATGTGGAAATTTGTTATCTTTATCTCCATTTCCAAAATATTGAGCATTGTGATGTATGTCTAATATTCCATTATCTTGTGTTATAATATTTTTTTCGGCAGTTCCTATAGATCTACTAGCAATTATATGTTGCTTTTTTTCAGAAGCAGAAACCATCCTCATAAATTTTACGCCTGCAGCAACTGTTGTTTTTCCACTTGCTGTAGTTCCTTCTAATATATCAACATCTACATTTTCTATAGTATTGCAAAAGTCGATATATTTATGGGATAAAACAAATTGATTACTCACTTAATCCTTTACCACCTAACTGCTTACAAATATCTGCAAACTTTTCAGATGGATCTAATTCATTCTTAATTCTTTCTGCTGGTTTATATCCTGCTCTATCTAACACATCTTTGACTGCCTGGATTCTTATATATTCATTTTTTGATTTTAATAATTTTTTAAGTTCTTTTTGTGCGTCTATAGCAAGTAAGCTAAAATTGTTTTGAATCTGTTTTTGTAGTTCGTCTTTAAATTCTTTCTTCTTTTTCCATTCACAAATTGTTTTTTCAGATACTTCAATTTCTTTTGCTATTGTTTTTTGTGTTTTATTTGATGTAATCATTAAGTTTATACACTTTAATTGTTTTTCGTTCAATTCATCCAAATTTAGCTCACCTCCCTATTAATTTACCTTTATTTACTTATTTTTTATATTTCTTTACCTGTAAAACTATTTACTAGTTTTACTTCTAGATAGGCATCCCAAACAAAATAGCTACCAATTCTTAATAACTTTTCGTTTTTAGTATTTACTATTACTTTTTTACCTTCTTGTGTTATTTGTCTATGTATTCTTTGTAAGCCCATTTTTGTATTATCAATTTGATATCCTTTACTTCTTAAAAATTTTATAACCATATCATTTTGAAATTTTTTTACTTTTTGTTGTAATAAATCAATTCTTTTCGCTTTTATTTGCATATTTTTCTCCTTTTTAAAACATTTTGTTTCATTTTTACAATTTTTACATTGTTTTTTCATGCATAAATTAAAATTAATTTTATCCATACGTATCACCACAAAAAAGGATGAGTATTAAAAACACCCATCCTTAATTATTTATTTTTTTGTCATTATATATATATAATTTTTTTATGGTGCTAAAAAAGACCAAAAAGGTGCTTTTTTTATATTTCTGCATATTTTTTTATAGCTTTTTTAATTAAAGTCTTTGTATACCTATAGCTCCTATCAATTGCTACTGATACTTCATATACTTTTTTACCTTCTATAAATCTTAATTCTAATATATTTTTATATGGTTGATCTACCATATTAATTTTATTTGTTATTTTTATTAAATTCTTTTCTTCATCTTCCATTATTTTGATATGTTTAGATATTAGTTCCATTAATTGCACAATATTTGTATCTAATTTATGATTATCTGGAGTACCTTTTGGCATATCTGATAAGACAGATGTAACTTTAGTCAGTTTTATTTTCTGCTCTTCAATTTGTTCTAATTTTCTTTCTTCTAATTTTTTACTATTCATATATGACCATAATTCTTTTTTAGCAGCATTTTCTGTCATTTGTAATCCCTCCAATTAATAGAACTTTTTTTATATCTTTTTAGATAAATCCATTAGAAATTCTTTAACTGTTTGATTTTCATATTTATATGCTCTGTCATCTACATAAAGTTGTGCAGGTAATTTTTTATTTGTTACTCCTATAAATTTCATATCATTCCAAAAAGTATCTTCTTCATTAACTTTTATTGCATCTATAAAGAAACCTTGTTGATTCCACCAATTTATTATTTGTGTCGATTCTCTAGTTGAACAAATAAATATAGGTATCCCAATTTTGTTTAGTACTTGAATTAATTCTAATACATTTTTATTATATGTATCATATATAGTTCCATCATACCAACCTTTAGAATATTTATGAATTACACCATCAAAATCAAAGCATACAGCATTTCCAACTTCTAATTTTAACTCATAATTTTCGACATTAAGATTTCCCATTTGTACCTCCTAATATATAACTCTTATGATATAAGCTCGTCCGCATTCATTGTCTCTATCTATTAATAGCCTTAAATCTTTCATTTTATCTATTGCTACAGCATCTATCATTATTCCTGCTTTTAAATTTCCTACATGATTAGTTATAGCAAACTTTATTATATTCTCAAGTGTTCTATTGTCTATTTGAGAATCAAGCTTTTCTCTTAATCTTCTATTAGATAATTTATATGTTTCTAATTCATCTTTACTTTCTTTTAACTGTTGATTTAATCTTTTAATTTTACCTTTTACACTCATCTTCCACTTTCCTTTCAAAATATTGTTTTATACAATTTCTTTTGCAGTTTCCTAAACAACTATCAAAATTTAATACTTGATTATACAAAGCATGCTTTTTTGAAAAATATCTACAACAGTCGTTCTCCCAAATAAAGTCATATACTCTATTCAATACCTCATTTTTTTGCTCTATCTCTGCATCTTTTTCTTTTAGCATGTTTAATACTGTTTCTATATCTTCTTGTAATTCTCTAAATCCTTCTATTGTTATTCCACATTTATTTCCATATAATATTTGTCTATTAGTAATTTTGCTTAATCTATTTATAATCTCTTCTTGCTCTTTAGTCATCTACTCACCTTCTTCTATATTTATTTGTGTTGTAATACTGTCACTTTATTTAAACAGTTTGGACAAATTATATATTCTTCGTATTCTTTCATATTGACTTTAGTGCTTACTTCATCACTTGGAAATTCTAATATAGCATGACAGTTATCACACTCTCTTATCATGTAGACATTACTTGTCCTTCCCTTATTGCTTCTTCTAAAACCTATTGTTCTGCAATCTTTTAATTCTCTTTGCATTTAATCTTTTTTCCTTCCTCTTTTATAAAATTTATTTTTATAGCATTAAGCTTAATCAAGTTCTTTGTTTCCTGCTTTAAGCTGTTGTACTTTTCTTTGCTTATATTTATTGACTTTACTCCCATTGCTATAAGCTGTTCTATCTTTTTATCTTCTTTCAATCCTCTTCTCTCCTTTAATAGTGTAAATATTCTAGCCATAAATCTTTGTGCTGAATAAAATTTTCTAACCTTTCTATCTTTTTTTCTAAACTTCCATCTATTTTATAAAGTAAATTTTCCCATTTTCTTATTTCGTTTGTTATTGCATTTACTCTTTTTGTATTTCCTACTTCTAAATAACCTTCTAATTTCTTATTTAATTTTTTTATTCTTTCTTTTATCTCTTCTTCTGTCATAACGCTTCTCTCCAATCTATTATGCTATTTTTTTCTTCTCCAATGTCCGCAGCTAGTTGATTCCCCACTTGTAACTGTATATTTTTGAATGCATTTTATTAAACCACAACTGCATCTTACTAGAAGATATCTTCTTTTGTTTGTTCTTTCTATATATTCGTCTAATACAGTCCATTCTCCATATTTCTTTCCAATTAAATTAGATTTTTGAGAAATATAATATGGATTTTCTGGTAAACTTCTACCTTTAAAATTATTTAAATAATATTGTTTATATAGTTTTCTATTTTGGATTCTCCATTCTTTATGATATTGTTTTATATGCTCTTTGTTTTGTTTTCTCCATTCTTTTAAATATTCTTTAGTTGCACTCATACCTTATTTCCCTACTTTCTCTAAATAGTCGCAAGTAATCATATCGTTTTTTGACATCTCAACTATAAATTCTAATGCTGTTCTCTCATCTCTATATCTACAATTAGCTCTTTTATGTATTCTAGGGTCATTATCTTCCCATTTTACAATATCAATCATTACTGGACTTAAAAAAATATATTGTATTCCTCTAGCAAAACATAAATAGTAACACATATTATAAGGTCTTTTGCATCTTTTAAATCCTATTTTTTCAAATTCTTTCATATCTACAATCGGTATTAACATTTAATTATTCACCTTCTTTCAATTCTTCTACTGTTTTAGTAGTCCATATTGACAAAACTTTATAGTCTATTTCTGTTTCTGGAGGTATAAAATCTACTATTAATTTGTCATATACATAGTTCCATACATCTTCTGAAGCTTTATATCTTAAACTATATTCTATTTCATCAATTCCTGCTTTTATTTCGCTATATTCATTATCTTCACCTAAAGCATTTTTTATTTGTTTTAATACATCAAATATATTTCTCACTTTATTTCTCCTCTACTTTTTCTACATAGCCTGCTGTTATTAAATCTGACATTTCATTTTCTGTTGGAATTTCTCTTAAACTGTATGGATGCAATCTTGTAATTTCTCTTGTATTCTTATTTATAAAATATCTTTCATTATTAATTCCAACCTTCATATAACTTTCTCCATAATCAAAATATCCAAACTTTTCTAGTTCTTTTAAATCAACTTCTTTTTTTATTCTTAACATTTAATCACCTTCTATTATAAATTCTCTTATAAATCTATTTGCATATTCTTTACTTATTAAACTTCTTTCTGTTTTGTTTGATGTATTTGTTATTGTTTTTGTTTTGTTCCAAATTTGTGGCTCTAAAATCATGTTATATTTAGGTACACAATTAATAAACCAATATTGTGTAGGCTTTTTGTAAAAATCTCCTCTAAGAGTTCTATCTTTGTCAATTATTGTTGCTGGAATAGCCCAATATTTCACTAAATAATGCGTAGTTGAATATGGATTTTCTATTATTAGTGGTATTTTTCTTCTTAAACATATAATTGCTAATTTAGTAATTAATTCGTATAAACTTGCCAATTCTCTATGTAACTTTAAATCATTTTCTAATTTTTGTTCATAAGTCCATTTTTTCATTTGGAATTGTGTTCCTCTAAAAGCCATTTGGATTTGTTCTTCAAATCGTATACAAGGAAAAAATGCTATTATTAAATCGTTCTTTGTAATGTCATCGAATATACTTTCTTTATTTTTATATGCTTCTTCTATATCCCCAAACAAATCGCATACATAATCTGTTTCTTTAAATTCATCTTGGATATCATAATCAAAAGCTTCATATCCTAACTTTTTAAATTCATTTTTAAAAGTTCCACTTTGTTCAAAAAGACAATGTATCTTATTATACATATTATTTATCCTCCCATAACTTATTTTCAAATTGCTCCAGTAAGTCTATAATTTGCTCTATACTAAAATATTTTTTTATTTCTGGATCTTTAAACTCTTTTATTCTTGTAATTAATTTATTAAATTTATCTTTTACTTTTTGCTTTGGTATGTATCCATTATCATAAGCAGCCATTATCTGATGTCTCTGTATTCTGTTTTCATCTTCTAACTCTTCTATTTTCTTTTTATCTTCTTCTCTTTCTGCTAATATGTGTTCTATTGCATTAATACAATCAATAGTTTTCTCATCCCAGTCTAGGTCATTGTAAATAATTTTATGTGTTCCTTCATAGATTAATAAATTTAAGTATTTTTTTAGATTTTCTAATATATTTATATCCTCTTCTATATCCATCCTAATTCCTCCATGAATCAATAATTGTTTTAGGCCATAATAAACTCATTGTTCCATAGACTAAATATTTTTTTGATCCTTCTAATGTTATTTTGATATTTTCCATAATACAAGTTATTTTTATCTTATTAAAAACAAAGTAAACAAAAAATATACAAGAAATAGATATGTAAAGCATTATTATAAATAATAATATTTCTATCATTTTTTATTCACCTAACCTTATTTCATTTACATTTAATAGTTTTGCTAATTCTTTTCTATTAATTATTGCTATTAAATTATTTTGCTCATCATAGTATTTATATTCAAAAAGTTTATTTCTATCTATTTGTAAGTTTGTATTTTCAGTTATCAAATCTTGATAACATTTTTCACAATATTTAGCTTGTCCTTTTCCACAATGTAAACATTTTTCCATAATATTTCCTTTCATTCTTTAATAATTTTATTTTTATTTTCTTTGTAATATCTTTTTCTAGTTTTATACATTTTTTCAAAATATAAAGTTCCATCTACTAAATCATATACTATAGGGTCTTTTTTATCTTCAAACTTTCTCTCTACTCTACCAACTGCTTGAATTATAGTCGCTTTATCTCTATGTGGTGTAGCTAAAACTAAAGTATCTAATCTTGGTATATCCAATCCTTCTTTAGCAAGACCATATGTTGCATATAATATATGTACCTCTCCTGCTCTAATCTTTGAAATACATTCTTCTCTGTATTTCTTCATTTTTATACTTGTCATTTTTCCATCTATAATTAATCCTGGAACTTTATTATTTAGAAATTTAAGTTGATTTAATCTATCTGATAAAACTAAACAGTAGTTATTTTTTCTTTTCTTTAAGATATCTACTATCATTTTATTTCTTTCATTATCTTCTGCTAAATCTGTTGTCAATTTAGCATATTGTAATGTTCCATCTGTATTTAAGCATTCATCTGAAATAATATAATTTGTTTTGACTTTAACTATTGTTGCAGGAACTAATCTTTTTTCTATTGTTTCTTTAGGAATTTCTATGATTATATTTCCTAGTAAACCAAACATAGCTTTTTCTGTTCCTTTTATATTTCGATATGGTGTCGCTGTTAGTCCGTATTTATATCTAGCTACCAATTTATTTATTACTTTATAAAACATACCTGCACTTGCTGGCGTTCCGCATACTCTATGACATTCATCTACAATTATGCAATCCCATTTATCAGCATATTCCGTTAGGTCAATTTTTGATAATGTCTGTACTGTAGCAAATGTAATATGGGTTCCTATTTCTATTTTGCCATTTGCAATTTTGCCTAGTCCTATTCCTTCGAAATTACTTTTTGCTCTATTATAGCTTTGATTTAATAAATCTATAGTATGTGTTATCCAAAGTGTTTTATAACTTAACCTCGCAATAATTTCTAATGCTGTTTGTGTTTTTCCAGAACCTGCTGGCATAACTAATATTCCATTTTTTAATTTTATTGCTGCATTACACGCCTCTTCTTGATAATCAAATAATTTAATATTAGATTCGTATTTTATTTTTTCTCCTAAAACAATGTTATTTTTAAATAATTGTCCAGGATATAATTTAAACAAATCACTTAAGCATCCAAATGGCAAAATTAAATCATTACCATCTAATTCATAATAAACTAAATTTCGTGGTGTATTATAATTTGAATAACCTAAATACTGATTTTTGATATAATTTGGATTTGCAATTACCATTTTTCTTTCTGCATAATCTAATATTTTTTTATCTGGATTTTTTACACGAATATTATTTGCTACTATAAATTCCATATTCGCTCCTTTCGTATATCAAAACTTTTATCTTTAAAGTTAATATCATTTAAATTTTTATAATAAATTTTATTTTCATATTTTATTGCTAAAATAAAATCTTTATTTCCACACTCTTTATATCTTTTAAAAGCATTTCTTTGATTTTCTTCTATTCTTTCAATAGTAAATAAATACGTAGAAGATGTTTTAGCATCAATTAATATTGGCCTATTATTTTTTACTGCTATAATATCGCATGGTTGACTTCCTACATGTGCTTTTGGTGTTAGTAAAGTAACCCAATATCCTTTTTTAGATAACTTTTCTGCTAATTCATTTTCGAATTTATTTCCTATATTTTTATTGTTCAATTTTAAATCCTCCCAAAATTTCATCTTTAGATACTTTTTGTTTTCGCATTATTTCTTTTAAGAAAAATTCAGCTACTGATTGTATTTCATTTATATCTTTTACATAATCATCAACTTTTTCTGGATGATCTGTTATGTAATTTATGCCATCTTGGTATCTTTGTAGTAAATGGTTATACATTTCTTTATATTTCTTTATATCCATTATCATCACTCCTCTGGCATTTGGTATACTGCTTGTTTTTGTCCTACAGCATAGCATCTATTGAATTTATAAGTATCAACTATTTCTTCTAATACTTCTTTTGCTCTTTCTTCTGTATTGTATAGTCCGATTACTGTTTCAAAATCATTACAAAAATTATGTCCTTCTATTAATGCTTGTCCTTCTGCATTATTTGATACTTCTAATCGAACTATATTACTAAAATTAATTAATTCTGTTTTATCTTGACTTACTATTATCATCTTTTTATCCTTTCTTGTTACACCTTTTTTATTCTGTTGCACCCTTGTTACACCACAGGTGTAACAGTGAAATGCTTGTTACTCTAGCATTTCAAAAATTTGTTACACCGTTACACCTATTTTTGAATTTAATACATATATATATAATTAATAGAATACATATATCTAATTTCCCTATACGTATATATAAATATTATTTAGGTGTAACATATATATATTATTTAATTAAAATGCTTGATACTCTAATATTTTTGGTGTTACACCTTTGGGTGTAACTTAGGTGTAACAAGGTGTAACAGGTGTAACACTTAATCATCATTAAAATATATATTTTTTACTTTTATTACTCTTTGTTGTGTCCCATTTATCCTTGCATTAACCTGATATTTCCCTTTTCTATCAACTTCAATATATCCTTGATTTAATAATTTTTTCTTTATACTATTCCAACTGATTCCATTTTCGTCTAATATTTCATGTAGTTTTGTTGGAATAAAATCGTAATACATAATAGCTCCTTTTCCATCTGTTGTTTTTTCTAGTTTTCCCCAAATTTGTCCAGATGGTGGAAATGCACTATCATTGTCATAAAAATTATTAATATTGGCATTTGCTGTATCAATTATAATATTCATATATCTTTCTGCTTCATCTGTATCTTCTCTTATATATTCTTTAATATCATCTAAACTTAACGGTTCATCATTGAATATTAATTTACTACAGTAATAATCAGCTGTCATAATACAAGCAAAAGCATTTACTTGTTTCTTATATTCTGTTAATTCAGAAATATCTTTTACAAATTTACTATTTACTTTGTCTAATTTTTCTCTATCTTCAATTAGCTTTATAAATTCTTTTCCTGCAAATCCGTAATTATCTTGAATAAATTTAACAGTTGCATTTCCATCTTCTATTATTGGAGAATCGTCATTTATTTCTATTACTCTGTTTTTAACTCCTTCTTTAGATGTATCGCTTGTAATAGGTTCTTCTCCATTTAAAATTATTATTGTTTGCCAACTTGTCTGCTCTCTAATTCCTGTATCTGCTGTTCCTCTTTCTTTTCCTTTTCCTTCCGTTAGTACATAAATTAATTCATCAAAACTTTTATATCTTGCTTTAGCTATTTGTAACTCATCCAAAAATATTGGCATATTTCTATAAAAATTACATAATCTTTCGTTTGCTATTGCTGTATTTGATAAATTACTAATCATATTATTATCTGGCCTACCCCATATAGAAGCACAAACCATCTCTGCTACTGTTTTTCCATTTCCACTTTTACCCCACAGATGAACTATAAAAGTATTTAATTTAAATATTCTTACTAAAACACCTGCAAAGCTAGCTGCAATCATAAATCTTAATGTTTTACTATTTTTTCTTAAATTCCTTATATAAGCTTTCCAATCTTCATAATTTCCATTTTCAGTTATAGAATCTATTTTTTGTCTAAATTCTTTATCTACATCCAAGACATATTTACTTGTATATGGAATAAATTCTTTATCAATCCATCCTAAATGATTTGTAGAAATAAGTGGTTTTATGTCATTTAACTCTAATACATCTGATAGATATGTAATTAATTCTTTAGCATTATTTTCGTTTACTTCTATTCCAAAATTAGCTAATTGTAATATTTTTGTTTTACTTGCTATAGTTGTTTTTTCAACTATAACTGTTTGCCATTTTTGATCCTTATAGAAAGCAAGTTTAATTTTTTCTAAATTAGTATCTAAGTTAATTAAACGTTCAATAGGTATAATTGGATGACTACATGCTTTTACTTTAATAGGAGTCATTGTCGTGTCATATTTGTGCTTAAATATCTCAATATCATTTGCTTCCCATTCTCCTGTTTTCATAGAAGGATATGGACAATCTGTAAAATTACTTTTTTTACTATTCGTAGACTTTTGTTGAATTACCATTTCTGCTTGATATGCTTTTAATAAATTTGAAAAATTTCTTTTTATTTTTAATTGTTTTGCTCTCTCTTCAAATTGATTTAATACTTTTTGTTTTTGTACTGGATTATCTATAGCAAAGATATATTTTATTTTCTCTTCACTTAATAATTCTTCTGCAGTTAATTTATTTATTTCGAATATATCTGCTGTATCTAGTAATTCATCAGCCATATCTTTTTGCAAGTTGGTCCACCTTCTTTCTAAAAGAACTATCTTTGTATAGTTCAATTTTTTCTTCATCTGTTCCACAAATAAAAGCTTCCAAATAATAATCTATAATACTTAATTCCTGGTCTTTCTCTACAAAATTCATTTTATGTATGCTATCACATAAAATTTGAAAGCTTCTATTTTCCCATTTTTTAAATTGTTGTTTTGCTATTTGTTTTTGCTTATATCTATTAATTTTTATTTCATCGTTTTTTCCTTTGAAATCTAGTCCTAAACCTAAATTATCATTTATGTATTTAGCTGCTTGATAAGCATTTATATTTAATAAATCTTCTACTAAATTAATTGCATCTCCACCTTTTCCACAGCCAAAACATTTCCAAACTTGTTTTTTCTCTGATACTGATAAACTAGCTGTATTTTCAGTATGGAAAGGACATTTACAAAAGTGTGCTCTATTTAGGTTTAAACCTAATAAGTTTGCAACATCAATTATGTTTGTTAATTCTTTTACTTCTTTTATTTTGTTCATATAGTGAACCTCCTAAAAAGGAAGGTCATTAACGCTATTTCCTATATTTTCAAATGGATCTTCTTCTTTTTCTAATTTTTTCTTTTCTGGAACAGTATAGTTTCCTTCTTTAATTATTTCTGTACTTCTAATTTGAGTAACTTTTGTAGTTGTACCAATAGAACCATCCATTTTTTCATATTCTTCTTCTCCAAAGATTGCTCCAATATGTAATCCCTTTATTTTATTTTCATCATGATTACATTCTAGCCAACTAAAATTATCATTTGATTTTTCAAGTGATGTCATTAATCCTTTAAATCTGTTTAACCAATAATCTCCCTCTAGTACATATCTAACTACTGCATTATTTGGAAATTTCGCAGGATTTTCTGGATTACTCGTTTTCTTTCTATTTTCGTATTGATTCATAAAGAATCCAGAAAATTCTCCTTCAGCGATATCTAATGCTACACTTAACATTTTTTTACCATTTTTACTTTTTTCATTTTTTACGTTTAATATTTTGCATATGTACCCTCCTGCAGGTAATTTAACTGTTTCTCCATCAAAAGCTTGTGCTTTTTTATATTCTTCTTCATTAAAATCTATCATCTTCATCTTCTCCTTCCATATCATTAAAACTTAATTGTTCATTTATTTCTTTTATATATAATTCGCCACTTTCTTCATCTCTTTTTAGTATGTAATTATCTCCTAATGTTCCTTTTATTTCGTCTTTAGTTTCTTTAATCTTTCCATTTAATTTACATTCATATAAAGGCCTAATTACATTTTCATTTTCTTCATCATAAGTATTAATTACATCTATATTTATTTTTAAATTAATTTCAGATGCTTTATTAGATTGCATAGCTATATTTGTATAAGCCTGTATCATCTTATCTAATTGATTCCTAATTTCTTCAAAAACTCTAGAATTAAATTTTAAATCTTCAAAATCTGCCATTTACTTTAACCTCCAATTTCATAATATTTTCTTATTATTCCATCTACATACTTCAAATCATTTTCAATCACATTTTCTTCAAACATTCCAATTGGTGTTTTAGTTACATCTTTACCATCTGTATGTGTCTTAAATATGTATTTTCCATCTTCTATATCTGTTCTTAAAACTATTGTAAACATTCCCTCTATACATACTTTTTCGTCTAGTAATTTTCCTATCGTTTTTGGTTTTATATCTCCTGCATCATTCTTATCTTCATGCATAATAAAGTAAACTATTTTATCCTGGTCAACTTTGTTTTTCATAAACTCAATAAGATTCCAAAATCTATCTGCTAAATCATTGTATAAATTAAATACAGAATTACCTCCTCCTGCTTTTGAATGATTCTTCATAAACTGGTTTGTTATTAAATATCCTGAATCATCTATTACAATAGCCTTCTTCTTTGTTTTATAAATACTTTCAGCAATTGTTTTATAGTCATCTGTTTCTAATGTGCTTTCAAATTTTTTCCTAAAAGGAAGTGGTTTTTTTATAACATTTACAAGTGCTAATTCTTTTTCTCCAAAATTTCTAAGGCTTGTACTTTTACCACTACCAGATTTACCTATGATTAATACTGGTATAGCCATTACTTATTACCTCCTTTATATAATTTTTTTTAAGTGCTTTATAAATTCTTTTGTTTATATCTCTTCTTCCATTTAAATAAATTACTAAAACATTTATAAAATCTTCAGTCGTAAGTTTCCATTCTTTTCTCCACGCTTTTATTTGTTCTCTCCTAGTATTTTTAAAATACTTTATTATTTGTTTAGATTTTGATTTATCTTTTGTATTTATTCTGCAGCCCCAAGTTTTGTTTTTTATATTCTTCTGGTACATCTCCATCTATTGTTAAAGCTTGTTTTCCTCCATTTTTAGCAATGCTAAAACTAAATAAATTTGTAGTAAACTTTGTTTTTCCTGTTATTTTCATGCAATTAAACAAATTGCTTTTTAGCATTTTTATTCTGTTATCTATTGTTTTTGCACTTTGTGTTAATCTTTTTGCTTCTTCTTTCCTTGCATTGCTTTGTGTTTCTAATTCTTTTATGATTTTTGCATATCCATCTGCTTTATCTTCTATGTCTCCTTCAATACTTTCTAATGTATCTAACAATGCTTTTTCATCCACATCTTCGTCATATAACATATTTAAAAGATGTTCATAATTTCCAGTTAATTCGTATATATTCATTTCTACCTCCTTGATTTATTTCTCTGATTATGTTAATATAATTAGAGAGAATATTTTTTTATGTTCTTTTTTGCTATGTGTTCTGTTTTAGCGGATAGATACATAGCATTTTTAATTTTTCGTGAATTATTTCTAATTTTTGTCTTGCTTCTTCTTCATTGTGTTCTGAATTACTAACTAGTAATAAGAATTTAGTTGTATCTTCCATTTCAAATAAACTTTTTGCTATATTTGCATCTAATTCTGCTTCATCATATTTGTATTTCTTTATAACTCGATTAGATACTTGTTCTAAATTTCTTATACTGTTTTCTAGCTTTGCTTTTCTTAATGTATTGTCTAAATATAACTTGTCCAACTTATCCATATATTTATTTCACCTCCTTCAAAAGTTTAATTGTCTGTCCTTCTTGCAATTCGCTCGATGTCATTCCATTTATATCTTTAATTGTATAAATGTAATTTCTTATATCTCCATCTGTTCTATCTGCAGCTATACTCCATAATGTTTCACCTTTGCCTACTGTGTAGTCTATATATTCTGTTTTTTCTTTAGATACAGAAATACAGAAAATTCCTAAAAGTATAAGTATTAAAATTATTGTGCTTCTTATAAATTTAAATTTGTTTTTTATTCTCATTATTTTTCACTCCTCTCTAATAAAATTTTTTGTAATATTCCTATTGTCGTTTCTGCCTCAATTCGTTTTTTATGTTCTTCTTCAAAAACTGATTTACTTACCATGTCATTTGAAATTTTTATTTTGTATTGGCCACCTTCTGTTTTTATTGCTTCCAGTTCTTTATTTTCAATCATATTTTTTACTGTTTTATAGCCCAGACCATATTTCTTCATATATGCATTCATGCTTATATATTTTTCTTGCAATTTCTCACCTTCTCTCTATTCAGTTCAATTTATTGAACTTTTAATGTAAAAAAATATAGTGGAATCTTTCGTATTGGAATCTTTAATGCTTTTACTGATTTAAATATCTCTGAACTAGTAAATTCACTTTGATTATTTAATTTATAGCTCATACTTTGATAACTAATTCCAATAGCTGTAGCAAACGCAGTTTGTGTTCCAAATACTTCCCTTATCTTTCCTAATAATTTGCTATAATCAAATTCCAATTTTTTTCCTCCTTTCAGTTCAATTTTCTTAACTTGATAAGAGTATATATTTTAATTTTTTTATTGTCAATACTTTTTTTGAAAAAAGTTCAATTTTTTTAACTTTATTTTCAAAAAAACTTGAAACTTGAACTATAATAAATTATAATATTATTCGTAAGGGGGTTATAATTTGGAAACATTTAAAGATAGATTTAATAGAATTTTAAAAATAAAAGATATAAAACCCATTGATATAGCAAATGGTACAGGTATACCAAAATCTGCTATTAGTCAATATATGTCAGGTTTATACGAACCTAAACAAAAAAACATATATAAGTTAGCAAAATTTTTAAATGTTAGCGAATCATGGCTATTAGGTTATGATACTACTATAGATCGTATTGAAGATGATCAACGACAAAATAAAGATCTTCTTGGAAATCCTGTTGTATCTTTGCCTTTATTAGGAATAGTAAAAGCTGGTTATGATTACATGGCACAAGAAAATTGGGAAGGCACTATAGATGTAGAACAGAGTTTAGTTAAAGATGGCGCTGATTACTTTGCACTAAAAGTAAAAGGTGACAGTATGTCCCCTGTTTTAATAGAAGATGATATTGTAATAATAAAAAAACAAGAAGATTTTGAAACTGGAGATATTGTTGTTGCTATTATAAATGGAGATGAAGCTACAATTAAAAAAGGAAAAAAAGCAAATAATGGTATATTATTACAACCTTTTAATACTAAATATGAACCTCTGATATTTACCTATGATGAAATGAAAACTATTCCTGTTCTTATAATTGGTGTAGTTAAACAATTAAAAAGAGAATTTTAGGAGGTTTTCATGAAAAATTGGATATTAAAAAAAAGAAGCATCTGGTTTCATATTATTCTGACATATTTTACTTGTGGTATCTGGGCTATAGTATACTTTTATTGCAAATATACTAATAAAGATAAAGTAGAATTATATATGCATCAAACTAATTACTCTCCTTTTACAAATAATAATTTCGAAATTTTATCTAAAATTGAAAAAAAATATTCCAATGTATTACATAAACATTATCAAAATATAGAAAAAATTAATATGTTGTATACTGTTATAAATAATTTAGCTTTACCAAATAATCCAGAAATGCAAAAAGTTATCAATTTATGTTTAGAAGATATAGATTTAGCTCCAGAAATTTTAAATTATTGTAAAGAAAAAGCTGATTACTATAATGATGATTTAGAAAAACATTTAATTAATTATGAAACTTTTCAAAGATTAGCAATAATCTATGAAAAGCAAAAAGAATATGAAAAGGCTATAGACATTTGTAAATATGCTATTGAAGTAGGATTTTATAAAGATGGAACTTCTGGACAAATGCCTGGAAGATTAGCTCGATTAATAAAAAAGTCAAGACAAGAAAATTTAAAAATAAATGAAAAATAGATAATATACTCCCTGACCAAAGTTCGTATATTATCTATCTCTATCAACTCTTGAAAGAGTTTCTATTATTATATATATAATTTTAGCTTCTTTCAAGAGAACATAAGTTTGAAAGGAGTTTTTTATGGCTATCTCATATAACTATACCAAAAATGGTTATAACTATTATCGTAAAACTAAAAAATTTGGAAATATAAGAAAAGAATTTTATGGAAAAGGGAAAAAAGATGTTGAAAAACAAATTGAAGAATATACCGAAAAAATAAAAAGTGGACTTAATGTAAAAGCTAGCACATTGACTGTACAAGAAGCAATGGAGCATTGGCTTTTTGATGTATTAATTCATTCACAAAATAAAAAATCTGGAAGTTTTGAAAAACATGAAGCTAATTATCGAAATTATATAAAAAATAAAAGTATTGGTAAACTATTTGTTCAGAATGCTGTATCACTTCCATTTCAAAAATATTATAATGAACTATATGAAAAAGGTATTAATATGAAACCTGGAAAAACAAATAAAATAGTTCATCGTTCTGTTAGTTCAAAAAAAATTGCAGATCTAAATAAAACTTTAAGAGTATTTTTTAATTACTGTATTACGCAGCACTATACATTAGAAAATCCATGTTCTTTAAAAAATATCGAAATTCCTGGTAACGCAGATGGTGAAGAAGACGAAAGTGATTTAGAAATCGAAGGAAATGATATACAAGCTTTTTCAGACGAAGAACTAAATAAAATTACATCAAATTTAATTTATAAAGAAGATGAAGATAATACTTTTAATGTTGCTGTACAATTAAGTTTTCTAACAGGTTTAAGATTAGGAGAATTACTTGGACTTAAAAAGAAATTTATTGAACCATATCAAGTTAAAGTAAGAAATACTATAAAGAGAATTAGAATATTTGATAGTAGTAATAATTGGCATAGAGAAACAAAATTAATAAGACCCAAATCTACAACTAGCATAAGAAATGTACCCTTTGCTACTTCCTTTTGGCCAATAATACAAAAATATTTAAGAGAACAAGAAATAAAATATAAACAAAATGATATGATATTTAATGACGATTGTTTACTTTTTACAACAAAAACTTGCAATCCAATTGATATGAAAAACTTTTATAGAGCATGGCAAAGATTTTTAAATAAGATTGAAATTGCTTATAAAAAACCTCATTCTATTCGTGATACATATGCAACTATGTTAATTCGAAAAGGAGCATTAATTCATGATGTTAAATCACTATTAGGCCATAGCTCTATCAAAATAACTGAAAAATATTATATTTATGTGTTTCCTGATGATAAAGCAAAAGTTGCAGAACTTCTTAGTGATTTTATCAAAAACTAAAGTGGGAAAAATGTGGGAAAACAAAAAAATAAAAGCCAAGTTGATTTTTTGTAATCAGCTTGGCTCTAAGCTTTTTGGCTCCTCTTGTTGGGCTCGAACCAACGACCTATCGGTTAACAGCCGAGCGCTCTACCAACTGAGCTAAAGAGGAATATATAAAATCTAGCGAAAGCCTATCTTCCCAACAAGGTAACTCGTAAGTATTTTCGGCA
>ERZ827108.224-NODE-224-length-96195-cov-11.260006_pt1 | contig 96195 bp, 86 predicted proteins | sample MGYA00519921_ERZ827108 | MGnify/ENA primary metagenome ERZ827108 (study PRJEB31778, sample SAMEA3449258) | human gut metagenome | biome: human gut; feature: human-associated habitat; material: faeces | place: United Kingdom | collected 2010/2012 ... | reverse complement strand
AGCAACTGACTCTTAATCAGTGGGTCCTGGGTTCGAGCCCCCGATGGTGCACCAAAATACCATGCAGATGAAGCATGGTATTTTAATTTATAATAGTGAAAAGACAAAAAGCCTATCAGATTTCACATGAAATCTGATAGGCTTAATATTTTTAGCACATATAATGTGTATGATAAATTGGAGTGATGGTTCTTTTTTAATATAAATATAAAATCCGAAGAATTGTTATTCCTCGGATTTAAAGCATCATATTATAAATTCATTTCATGACTTATTATACAACACGTCAGGAGAGGAAGTAAAATCCCAATAAGTAACTTCATCACGTGAACCGTCATAATACCGTTTATAGACCCTAATTCCTTCCTGACTGAAGCTTGTATCTGTTGAAAAATAGTAACACTTATAATTTTTGTCGCATTCAATTTCATACTTGAATTCATTTGGATTACTGATAAGCAAAACGAATGTAATGTTATTGCTGTTTGAATATTTCTGTGCGTATGTTCCGTTGTAGCCGTATATTGTAACAGAGGTATTAGTAAATGCGTTGCTGCCTATTTCCTTGACGCCTGTTAATATTGTTGCGGAGGAAAGAGCTTTACAGTTGAAAAATGCGTCGTTGCCAATATATTCAACAGTATCAGGAATTGTAACAGATGTTATTTCAAAGTCATTAGCAAAAGCGGAATCGGCAATGACTTTTATGCCGCCGGGAATAAATATGTCGGTATTATTTCCTGTATAAATATAAAGTATGTAATCGTTTATTGTCACAAAACCGGAATCTGCCGATTTAATAATATTTTCCTCATAAATGGAACAGGAAAACGGCATAGAACCCATTGAGGTTATGGTGTCAGGCAATGTGACTGAAGCAAGTGATGAACAGTTTGAAAAGGCGAGTGAATCTATTTCCTTGACGGTATCTGGAATATTGACCGAAGTAATTTTTTCATTGTCGGAAAATCCGTTTTTACATATTCCGGTTACTGTCAAACCGTCTAATGTGGAGGGTATGCTGATTTTTCCGCTAAGCTGTGAAGAAGCTTCATTTGCGGCAATTGAAACGGTACCGTTTTCGTTCATGATATATTTAAATCTTGGATCGTCGGCTGAGACGGTATAATTTTCTTCAGCCTGCATGTGAAAACTGAAAGCGGATGCAGCAATTATGCTTGAAATAAATACAGAAAAAATTTTTTTATATATTTTCATTTTTTTATCGTTTCCTTTCTTTCTTTTTTAAAAACGAAAAGTTTACTTAAAATATAGTTTGCAATAAAAATAATCACCTGACTTGCAAATGTCACAATAACTTTACTAAATCCAAGCCAATCGTAAAATACAAGAAAAATTGCTTCTTCTGCAAAAAAAGTTATGCCTCTTGCGCCGTAGAAGGAAACAAAAACTTTCCAAAATTCATTTTTAGATTGAGTTTCATTTTTAAATACATATTTTTTATTAGTGAAAAACGCAAAAGTGACAGCGCATACCCATGAAAAAGCTACTGCAAAAGTACTTTCCCATGGACGCTCTCCGGGAATGGCGTAAAAGGCCAGAAGCTTTGTTATAATTGATATAAGGGTTGTAAGCGCACCGAAAAAAGCGTACATAAGCTGTTCCTCATATTTGTAATAAAGCTTTTGAAGCTTTTCAGGTAAAATACCCACGCAGGCTTTTATTATTTTGTCAAACATTTTTATTATCTCCGTTTCTGTAATACTGTGGTTTAGAACCTTTTATTTTATTTCCCTTATTTAATATAACATATTTTCACGAAAATGCCAAGAGTTACAGCAAAAATATTTAGTTAATTTTGCAATTTGTATATTGATTATTTCATTACAATATGATAATATTATGATGTGTATATAAGAATCTGTAACCAGCGCATGCGGCGGCAGATATTTAAACGTATTAACAGGAGGATATATGGATAGTTCTATTATACCAAATATTGTAATAATTATAATGCTGCTTGTTTTATCAGCGTTGTTTTCCAGCTGTGAGACGGCATTTTCCAGCGTAAATAAAATAAGATTAAAAAACTATGCTGCAAAGGGAGACAAAAGAGCTGAAAAGGCTCTTAAAATTGCAAACAAATTTGAAGACGCTCTTACCGCTATCCTTATTGGCAATAATATAGTAAATATTCTTTCCACATCTATAAGTACTGTTTTATTCACACAGATTTTAGGTCCGGGAGGAGTCGGAGCAGCTACGGTTGTTATGACTGTATTGGTTTTGGTTTTCGGTGAGATAACTCCTAAATCCTTTGCAAAAAATCATGCTGAACAGTGTGCGCTTATGTTTGCAGAGCCGCTTTCAGCGTTTATGATTGTTTTAAAACCGGTGGTTATGGTATTTAAGGTTATTCAGAAGCTATTTAAGCCTAAAACCGAGCAGCCAAGCGTTACTGAAGATGAACTGAAGTACATAATTGATGAGATTGAGGAACAGGGAGTGCTTGAAGAACAGGAAAGCGATCTTGTACGTTCAGCTTTGGAATTTGATGAGATCACAGTAGATGAAATTCTTATTCCGAGAGTTAATGTGATTGCAATTGAAAAAAATACTCCTTTTAATGAAATTAAAGAAAAATTTCTTACGGATATGTATTCCCGTCTGCCGGTGTATGAAAAAAATATCGACAATATTATAGGTGTTATAACCAATAAAAGTTTTTTTCGTCTTATGAATGAAAATAAGGAAAACATATCTGATATTATACAGGAAATAATTCATATATCTGATTTAAAGCTTATCAGTGAAGCTCTTAAAGAAATGCAGAAAAGTAAAATGCATATGGCTGTAGTTATGGATCAGTACGGCGGAACAAAGGGTATTATAACCCTTGAAGATATTATAGAAGAGCTTGTCGGAGAGATATATGATGAAAATGATGAGATTATTGCTCATTTTGTTAAAACCGGAGATAATGAATACGAGGTTTCCGGAGAACTGAGCATCAGCGACATGCTTGAAAATCTTGATATGCCTGAGGATAAAATTGAATGTTCAGGGAATTCTGTCGGCGGTTGGATCATGGAGCTTCTGGGACATGTGGCAGTCGAAAACGAAACGGTTCAGAGCGATATATTTAAAATGACCGTACTGTCCATGGAGGATCAGAAAATTTTAAAGATCCGTCTGGAAATTGTTCCTAAGGATACCGAAGAAAATATTTCAGATAAAGAATAGCCAAAAAACCGCAGATATCTGCGGTTTTTTGGTAAAATAGGGAAATTATTATGAAAGGAAATATATTAACACCCAAAGGTGGAATTTTTTGTTCTGCCTTTTAATTTATCTTGAATAAAAATTTCAGGAAGAAAGGCAGTGAACCTAAAAAAATGTTTTATTCTGATTTCTTGTTTAATTTCTTTTTGGTATGGTTATATTATATTGGATCAATATGAATGTTTAAGGTTATAAATAAGAAAAAACAGTGAAAAATACTTTATAGCTGTATGTTTATTAGTAAATTGACATTTTAAATTTAACGGAGATGTTTTTTATGATCGTTTTAAATCAGATTATTATTATGGCTTTGCTGATTACAGCGGGCGTTATTTGCTATAAGTGCGGAATCATAGGAAAAGAGGCTACGCAGTCGCTGTCATCGCTGGTTTTAATGGTAGTAAATCCTATTGTTATTTTAGTTTCCTATCAGCAGCCATTTGAGAAGCGTATGCTCAAGGGACTTTTATGGTCGCTTCTGCTTGCTTTGATAAGTACTGTTATTTCAATTGTAATTTCAAAAGTATTTATACGTAAAAAAAGCGGCAGATTAGCTGTGGAGCGTTTTTCGTGTATTTATTCAAACTGTGCATTTATGGGTATTCCGCTTGTCAGCGCTCTTTACGGTTCTGAAGGAGTATTTTATCTGACGGCGTTTGTAACGGTATTTAATCTTTTTGTATGGACGCACGGCGTGTTTCTGATGGAGGAAAAATTAAATAAAAAAATGATTATCCAAGCGGTAAAAACACCGGCAGTGATTGCAACCTTTCTTGGCTTTGCACTTTTTATGCTTAAAATTTCACTTCCCGACATACTTCTTAAAACCTTAACCTATCTTGAAAATCTGAATACTCCTCTTGCCATGCTGGCAGCAGGAGCGACTATTGCGCAGACAAATATTTTTAAGGCTCTGAAAAATCCCAGACTATATTATATATGTATTTTAAAGCTTATTCTTGTTCCTGCGGCGGCATGCGCAGTATTTTGCTTTTTGCCGCTGGACGATGTTGTTATCGGTACAAATATACTTGCTTCAGCATGTCCTGCCGCCGCAACAGGCACGCTTTTTGCAATCAGATATAAAAAGGATTCCCTTTATGCGGCGGAATTGTTTGCTGTAACCACGATTTTATCTATTGTCACACTTCCGTTAATTATGAATATAACTCAAAAAATATTATAATTTATAACATATTATTTTTGTTGACATTATTATCAATTTATGGTAAAATATTATATAGATAATATAAATTAAACGGAGGCTTATAATGTATTATGCCAAAAGAAAAAATCAAATAAGCAGTGAGGCTGTAATCTGCCCCGGATGCGGATGAGACAGATCATAAAAAAGCTCCGGATTCCACTGGGAAGTATCTTATTTGCAGCCTTATAAGCATAGGTCTTATAGTGATTTTTATATATTGTACATAGCTTTTTTTGTAAATTTTTACTATTAATTATTAATGGAGATAATTTTTATATAAGTGCTGCTTTAATAAAAATCCCGAATAATTAAGACGAAATCCTGACCTTGTAAAGTCAGGATTTTTTATTTTTAAGCCTTTTTCTAAGTTCTGTGAAAAAATCAGAGAGAATTTCCGAACATTCTTTCTGCATAATACCGGAAACGATTTTCGGTTTATGATTAAACGGCAGATCAAACATGTTTATGATCGACTCTACTGAACCCGATTTAGAGTCGAACGCTCCGAAAATAACCCTTTCAATACGGGAATTTATTATGGCTCCGCAGCACATTGGACATGGTTCTAAGGTTACATATATATCACAGTCTAAAAGCCGCCAGCCTCCAAGGGTTTCGGCGGCTTGTTTTATAGCTGCAATTTCTGCATGCGCCAGAGGATTTTTGTCAATTTCACGTCTGTTGTACCCTTTGCCGATAATTTTACCTGTCGATTTTTTTACCACAATCGCACCAACAGGAACTTCGTTTATTTCATACGCCTGTCTGGCAAGTTCAAGGGCAATCTGCATATATGCTTCATCTGTCATTGTTTAAATCTCTCCGTAATTTTTTTATTTTAGTTTACATTATATTTTGTATTTCGTCAAGTAAAAAAAATACGGCAGAAAAAAAGCTTCTGCCGTTTAATCTATTACGGTTGTTTCTTTAGCAGCAGACAAATAAGTTTTATGTATAAAAACACAAAAACTTGTAAATTGTAGAAAAAATATGTCCGGCAGAAACCGTAAAGACTGTAAATTATAGCCGAAAAAGTTACTATGATGTATTTTTTTGCGGATATAATATTTATAGTATACCACAATGTCAATTAAATATCAATAGTCTCTGTATAATTTTGGTAAAAATTTTTAGACTATTAATAAAAAAGGAGCGAATTGACATGAGTGCTATGACAAAATTAATCGGTTTACGAATAAGAAATTACAGGATTCAGTCAGATCTGAATCAGGAACAGCTTGCTGAACTTGCCGGATGCCATCCTACATATATCGGTCAGATTGAACGAGGCGAGAAAAACGCTACAATAGAAAGTATTCTGAAAATAACAAAAGCTTTGAAAATTTCTTTGTCTCAGCTTTTTGAAAATATTGACGGTAACAGAGGAGATGAGAATAATTACTATCCTTTGATGTGTTATGAATTAATTTTGTCAAAAACAAAACTTGAACAAGAAGTAATTTATAAAATTATAGTGGATATTGATAAATATAAAAGCCTTTAAATACCTTGTAAACATGTATAAAATATGGTATAATTAACAATATGTTATAATAAAATTACCTTATTTGAGAGGAGTTTACAAATGGTAGAATTCAACAATGACTGGGACGAACTTTTAAAAGACGAATTCAAAAAGGAATATTATCTTCGTCTGCGTCAGTTTCTTATAAATGAATACAGAACTCAGCGTATTTTTCCGGGTATGTATGATATTTTCAATGCATTTAAATATACGTCTTATGACAATGTAAAGGCCGTTATTATCGGTCAGGACCCTTATCACGGTATCGGACAGGCTCACGGTCTTTGCTTTTCGGTTAAAAAAGGAGTTGCTCCTCCGCCGTCACTGGTTAATATTTTCAAGGAAATAAAAGAAGATGTCGGTATCGACAATACCGGAAAACACGGAGAGCTTACTAAATGGGCTGAAAACGGCGTTCTTTTGCTTAATAATGTACTGACTGTTCGTGAAGGCTGCGCTAACAGTCATAAGGGAATGGGCTGGGAAGAGTTTACAGACGATGTAATAAAGCTTCTGAATGAGCGTGAAAAACCTATGGTATTCCTGCTGTGGGGTGCAAACGCAAGAGTAAAAACAAAAATTATTACGAATCCCAATCATCTTATACTTACATGTGCTCACCCCAGTCCGCTTTCGGCATATAACGGATTTTTCGGATGCAGACATTTTTCAAAAGCAAATGCGTTTTTAAAGTCGCATGGGATCGAAGAAATCGATTGGAGTATTGATTAAAAAGGAGTTCATATTATGAAAATAAAACAGATGTTTGAAAAAGGAACGGTTTTTTCCTTTGAGATCTTTCCTCCGAAAAAAACTTCTTCTATAGATACAATATATAATACCCTTGAACAGCTAAGAGACCTTAAACCTGATTTTATCAGTGTTACATTCGGTGCGGGAGGAAGCTCGAATAATAATACTACTTGTGAAATTGCGCAAACTATAAAGGAAAAATACTGTATAGAATCTGCGGCACACCTTCCATGTATTAATTATACAAAGGAAGAAATAGTAAAAATTCTGGGAGAATTTAAAAAACACGGTATTTCAAATATTCTCGCTTTAAGAGGGGATATAAATCCCGATATTCCTCCGAAAAGTGATTTTAAGTATGCAAGCGATTTGATTGCATTTATTAAACAGCATGGTGATTTTGATATTGCAGGCGCATGCTATCCGGAAGGACATATGGAAACGGATAATCTTGTAACTGACGTTTTGAATCTGAAGAAAAAGATCGAAGCCGGTGCGGAACATCTGATTTCTCAGCTTTTCTTTGATAACAGCTATTTCTATTCATTTCTGGAAAGAACGCAGATCGCCGGAATTGACGTTCCTATTGAAGCCGGAATTATGCCTGTAACCAATAAAGGACAAATCGAAAGAATGGTTTCCATGTGCGGTGCAAGTTTGCCGTCTAAATTTTCTAAAATGATTCAAAAATACGAACATTCTCCGGAGGCTTTGCGTGACGCCGGAATTGCTTACGCAATTGACCAGATCGTGGATCTTGTTTCAAACGGCGTTGACGGTATACATCTTTATACCATGAACAATCCTTATGTTGCAAAGCGTATAAGCGAAGCCGTTGAAAGTATTATCAGGAGTTAAATTTTGATTGTTTTAAATGAAATTAACAAGGACGAAGCGTTAAGATATATGGGGCATAGGGGTGAAATTCCTCAGACTCTTAAAGAATTGGTACTCAAATGCGAAAAGCAGCTTTTAGAAGTCATACGACCTGCGTATATTTTTAAATGCTTTGATATCGAGACATCAGAAGAAGGTGTCAGGGTTTTAAATACCTCCCTGACCTTTAAGGGCAATGATATAAAAAATCATCTTGAGGGTTGTTCAAAGGCGGTTTTAATGTGTGCTACTATAGGTGCAGATGCAGACAAGCTTATAAGGCTTACTGAAATTTCGGATATTTCTGCGGCTTTTGTTATGGATTCACTGGCAAGTGCGGCTATAGAACAGGTATGTTCGGAAACGGATAAGATCATTAAGGAAACCTTTCCGTCAGATTTTTTAACTTGGCGTTTTTCACCGGGATACGGGGATTTTCCCATTGAAATACAAGGTGAATTTTTAGATGTTATGAATGCTCAAAAGCGTATAGGACTAAATGTGGGTTCGGGAAATATACTGATTCCCAGAAAATCAGTAACCGCTGTTGCCGGACTTTCTCAAACTCCTGTTCCTAAAAAGCGCAGAGGGTGCGTTTGCTGCAATATGGCAGAGGTGTGTCAGTACAGAAAAAGAGGTGATCATTGTGGATTTTAAACAGCTTTTAAAAAATGATTTTATTATTCTTGACGGTGCTATGGGTACTATGCTTCAAGCGGCGGGTCTTGAAGCGGGCGGTATTCCGGAGCTTCTTAATATTACCGATCCGGAATTGATTGAAAATATCCATAAAAAATATATTGAAGCCGGATCGGATATAGTTTATGCAAATACATTCGGTGCGAACCGTTATAAATTAAAGAACCACAGTGTAGATGAAATAATCGGAGCAGGAATTGCAATAGCCAAAAGGGCATGTAACGGTAAGGCACTGGCGGCTCTTGATATTGGACCTATAGGTCAGCTTTTAGAGCCTACAGGTACACTGAAATTTGAGGAAGCTTATGATATTTTTAAGGAACAGATAATTGCCGGACGTGACGCTGACGTGATCGTTTTTGAGACTATGACAGACCTTTACGAGCTTAAAGCGGCAGTATTGGCGGCAAGGGAAAATTCTGACAAGCCTATCTTATGTACTATGACCTTTGAGGAAAATCAGAGAACCTTTACAGGCTGCTGTATATCCTCAATGGCTCTTACGTTAAACGGTCTGGGTGTGGACGCTATGGGAATCAACTGTTCACTTGGTCCGGAGCAGCTTGCCCCTCTCTGCGATGAGCTTTTAAACTGGACTGATATTCCGGTAATCTTAAAGCCTAATGCCGGACTTCCCGATCCTGCAACAAATAAGTATGACGTACTTCCCGAAGATTTTGCAAGTCAGATGAAAACAGCCGCTGAACACGGAGTAAAAATATTCGGCGGCTGCTGCGGAACAACTCCGGATTATATACGAGAACTGAAAAAGGCTTTATCCGAAACAAAGCCTGTAAAAAGAACTGCTGAAAAACGTGCGGCAATATGCTCGCCCTCTAAAACGGTTGTGATAGATCAGCCAAGAATTATCGGAGAGCGTATAAATCCTACGGGTAAAAAGTTATTTAAAGAGGCACTGCGAAATAACGACATGGGTTATATTCTCAATCAGGCTATTGAGCAGACTCATGCAGGTGCAGATATACTGGACGTAAATGTGGGACTTCCGGAAATTGACGAAAAAGACATGATGGTAAGGGCAATCAAGGAATTGCAGGGTATTACAGATGTTCCGCTGCAAATCGACTCCACTATTCCCGAAGTACTTGAAGCAGCTCTTAGAGTTTACAACGGTAAGCCTATTGTTAATTCGGTAAACGGCGAAGAGAAATCTATGGAAACGGTACTGCCTCTTGTAAAAAAATACGGCGCTTCGGTAGTAGGCTTGACCCTTGACCAGAACGGTATTCCGCCAAAAGCAGAAGAAAGATTTGCAATCGCTCAGAGGATCTTAAAACGTGCACAGGAGTATGGAATTCCTAAAGAGGACGTTTATATAGACTGCCTTACTTTAACTGCGTCTGCGGAACAGGAAGCTGTCATGGAAACGCTTAAAGCGTTAAAGCTGGTAAAGGACGAACTTGGACTCAGAACAGTACTGGGCGTTTCAAATATTTCTTTCGGACTGCCCAACAGGCCTGTTATCAATCAGAATTTTCTTACAATGGCATTAACTCATGGACTTGATCTTCCCATCATAAATCCTAATGTGGACGCTATGACAGGTGCAGTAAGGGCATACAAGCTGTTGACAAATATTGATAAAAATTCAGCAGAATATATCGCCGCATATAACGATACAGGAAAACCCAAACCGGCGGCAACGGACAATTCAAAGGATATTTCATTGTCCTATGCAATTGAAAACGGCTTAAAGGAAGAAAGTGCAAAGGCTACGGCAAAAATGCTGGAAACCTGTGATTCTATGGAGATAGTAAATGAGACTCTTATTCCTGCCCTTGACAAAGCAGGAGAGCTTTTTGAAAAGGGAAAGATTTTTCTTCCTCAGCTTATTCTCACTGCCGGTGCGGCACAGGCGGCGTTCGGGGTAATTCGTGAAAAAATGATGGCTGCTAATGCATCTCCCGTAAGCAAGGGGAAGGTAGTGCTTGCAACGGTTAAGGGTGATATTCACGATATTGGAAAAAATATTGTAAAAGTACTTCTGGAAAATTACGGTTACGACGTTATTGACCTTGGCAAGGACGTTCCCTGCGAATCAGTCGTTGAAGCAGCAATTGAACACAAGGTAAAGCTTGTGGGACTTTCTGCACTTATGACTACAACGTTAAAGTCTATGGAGGATACCATAAAGCTTCTCAGGGAAAATAATGTTGACTGTAAGGTAGTAGTGGGCGGGGCGGTACTCACTCCCGAATATGCCGAGCAGATAGGCGCAGATTTCTATGCCAAGGACGCTAAGGAAACAGTAGATATTGCAAAACAGATAGTAGGATAATATGAAGAAAAAAATAAATCTGTTGATTCCTGCAATGCTTGACTTTCATTTTCCGCTTCTGAAATATGCATTTTGTTCAGGAAACTACAATGCGGTAATACTTGATTATAGCGAAAACATAGCGGAGATCGGACTTCGATACTCTCATAACGATCTTTGCTATCCTGTAATACTCATTATCGGACAGATGATTACTGCGTTGAAAAGCGGTAAATACGACATGAATGAAACGGCGTTTATGATTCCTCAGGCAGGAGACGCTTGCAGAGGCTCTAATTATATATTTATGATAAGGAAAGCTATGAAGCGAGCAGGATTTGGAAATGTTCCTGTAATTTCCCTTAATTTTAAAGGTTTAGAGGACGAAAACAGACTGAAAATAAATATCGGTATGATAAGAAGAGGTCTGGCGGCTGTAATGTACGGGGATATACTAATGATCCTGCGCAATCAGATAGAGGCGTATGAGGTAATTCCCGGAGAAACTGACGCTCTTTGCGATAAGTGGACGGATATTTTAAGAGATGGAATTATAAGCGGCAAATTACTTTCCGTTAGAGCGATGAAAAGAAAATTTGCAGAAATATCCTCAGATTTTGCGAAAATAAAGCAAAAAAAGAATCGAAAACCGCTTGTGGGTATAGCAGGAGAGCTTTACGTAAAGTACTGTCATTTGGGCAATCAGAATCTTTGCAGTTTTTTGCAGGAGGAGCACTGCGGCTGTTATATCAACGGGTTTTCGTGGTACCTTTTATACTATCTTGATACTCATCTTGCAGAAAATTCAGTAATGGGTATGGCTTATAAAGCGGTTATGAATTATCTTGAAAACATTCAGAAAGAAATGATTTCTTGTATTCATAGACATGGATTTGTCTGTGCTGACGAATTTAGCAATTTTAAGGAAAAGGCGTCTGAATTTGTAAGTTTTGGCTGTAATATTGCTGACGGCTGGCTTATAGGCGGTGAAATTGTAAATATGTATAAATCAGGTATCAGAAAGATTGCTTGTGTTCAGCCTTTTGGGTGCATGCCGAATCATGTATTCGGGAAAGGGATATATTCTTTCCTACAGCGGCAGTTGGACGGTATTATGATATCAAGCTTTGATTATGATTCCGGCAGCGCAGGGGTAAATGCGGATAACCGTATAAGAATGCTTATAGATTTTTAATTATATAATAAAACGGTGTACAGTTTAAACTGTACACCGTTATTTTATTTTTATGATTTTTTACCCAGATCATCTTCTGAAATAGTTTGCAGGATAAAATTGATAATTGCTAAAGAGTCCTTGGTATCGATAGATGAATCGTATACACAGTTTGCATTTTCAAGAGCTGTGTCTGACTTAAGAGGATATCCGGCATTGTTTAGCAAATATTTATTCAGAATGACAATATCAGTAGAATCAATCAGTCCGTCTTCGTTCACGTCACCGTACTTAATTTTGCTTAAGTCGCCTGTATAGCTTGGAACAGTAGACTCCTCTGTAGACTGTTGGCTTTCTGACGATGAAACTGAGGTGGAGACTGTAGTAACAGTAGTTTCAACAGATGATGCAGAGGTTACGGCAGGAGTAGTTATAATAGGAACAGGAGGCAGTTCGATACTCTGGAAATCAATACCCAGATCGGCATATTTGCTTGTTGATTTTGTTTCCATAAAGCCGTTTGTATTCAAAGTACCGTCTGCATTTCTCCAGAGCTTATGGAAGTCGCTGCCCATAGCAGGAGCAGTAATGCTTATGAAATCGTCGTCTGTGATAGCAGCTCCCTTTGTACCGACCTTTTCACCGTTTGCAACGTTTACTTTATCTGTAACATAGTAGTATCCGCTGTTGTAATAAACTGAATTTTCGATAGTACCTACAAATTTATCGTTAGCCAGTTTCAGAGAAACTCCCGGAGCAAGAGCCTTTGTAAGTTCGTCTTGATTTATATAGCTTATAATATTTGAAAAATCACAGCCATCGTCTACACAGCGGTAAACCGAGTAATTAGGCTTTCCGTTAGCGCCTACGCTGTTGTTGTAAGCAGTGCAGTTTTTAAGGCTTTCAAGCTTTGGATTGTTGTTGTCAGTAAATCCGCAGTTTAAGTTTTCAAAAGCAAGGCAGTTTTCAACAATATGCGCACTTCCAACGCCGCTTCCGCCCAGCTTAAAGCCGTTGCCGTCACAGTCGCCGTAGCCTTCGCCGAATTCTGTATAGCCGTTTCTGAATGCAATACAATTGCGCAGTGTTACAACGCCGATAGGACCGGTTTCAGACTTTGCAAATAGATCCCAGCCGTCATCGCTGTTATTGTATGCCATACAGCCGTCAAATACGTTTCCTTCGCCGCATGTAAGCTTAGCAGCAAAACCGTCCGCATTTTCCATTGATTTGTTATCACAGTTATTCTTTGATGTACAGTTAAGAATCAGATTATTTGAAGGCCATTGTGCAATAGTATTATATGCTGATTGGTAACGTGAGATCTGAAGACCTGTGTCCTGATTATCGTTGAATACCATCATTTCTATAATGTTGTTGTCGCCTGAAAGGAGCATGCCGTTATCGCCTGCACCCTTTATTTCAAAGCCTTTGAAATACCAGTAGGAACCGTCAAGCACAACGCCTCTGTTTGCATCGGCAATTGCCATAGCCGAGAAATCCCATATAACTTCATCTCCGGGGTAAGCCATGATAGTTTTGAAGCTTCCGGAATTACCGCTGTTTGATTCTTCAATCATGATTGTTTTGTCAAGCTTATATGTGCCGCCCAGGAGATAAATTGTTATACTTTGTTTTTCTTTTGCCATAGATATAGCGGCATTTACGCTCATTGGATCGTCTTTTGTTCCTTTTGCGGAATCAGAACCGTTCGGTGAACAGTAAACTGCGTCGGCAGATATTACAATTTCAGAAGTTGTTTTTGTTGTAGCCTTAGTTGTTTGCTGTTTTGCCGTTGTAATTTGACTAGGCGTTGTTTCAGGGCTTTTTGTTGTTACAGCCGGAGTAGTAGTGGGAGGATCAACCTCGCCGGAAGTAAATCCGCTGCCGATTGATATAACAGGGGAGGTATAGGATTTTATTTGTGCCATAAGAGCGGTATTAACGGCATAGTCCTCATCATCAGCGGAAGTAAATTCAAAGTTAAAATCTCCGCCGCCTAAACGTCCGGCTTCAGACATAACAATTGCAGGAACATCGGCAGCTGCGTCAGCCGTATAGCTGTACATAATACTGCTGTCGGTGTCAAAGTTGTTATATCCCATACCGTCTAATGACTTAACGCTGTCGGGAACTTTTTCGTTTCTTGATGAAACTTCATAAGCGTCAAAGCTTGTACTGCTTTCATTTTGAGTAATATATCCTTTAGCGCCTTCAATATAGTTTCCGTAAGACTTTATCATAGCACCCACACCGTCGTCAAAGGTACCCGTATCGGAACCCTGTCCGCAAATCAGCATAGGATATTTGCAGTTTCTGAAATAGTTTGCTTCAACAAAAGCGTCGGCGTCTAAGACTGCCCCTACGCCGTATTTAGCGTTTCCGTCATAATAATTGTTGTAAACATGAACGGACATAGTTCTGATTCTGGGATGTCTTGAGTCAGAATGATCGAACCAGTTGTGATGATATGTAATCCAGTTTTCACCTGTTTCGGATTTCATACCGCATAGGGACATTTTTCCCGAATCCCAGAAATGGTTGTATGAAATAGTAAAATACTGAGAGTCATTTTTCAGGTCAAGAGAACCGTCGCCCTTAGCCTGATCAGCGTCACCGCCGGCTGTTCCGTAGAAAATATCATTGTTGTGAACCCAGATATTTTTGTTGGCGGTTTCAAATGCAATACCATCGTCGCCGAAAAGCATAATGCCAATGTTTCTTATTTCAACACTCTGTATTTTAAGACCTCTTATGCCGAAACCATAGCAAACAGCATCGTCTCCGATACCTTCTATTGTGATGTTTTTTACAATTCTTTTAGTATTTTTTGTTTTGAGGTTCAGGTTGTTAGTATCACTGTTTGCGCCGACAACACCGTCAGCCGTGACCTTTCCGATAATTCTGATATTCAGCGGTCTGGAATCATATCCGTCGCTGTAAGCGTCGAGAATTTCGACCAGTCCGGTACATGAAACGTAGCCGCTTGAACCTTTAACATCAAATTTCATTGTCTTTTTTGTTTCTTCAGTAAGATAAAGAACTATTGCATCGTCTTTTAGAGTACCGTCGTCATTGTAAGCGCCGACGCCTGTACCGCCGTTTGGCGAATTTTTTGAAAATGCAAAACCGCTTCTGTCGTAGCTGCCGACGGTTATAGCGTCTGATTCAACGGCTTTTGAGGTATCCTCCTTGCCGTCTATTGTCGGTATAACCTTCATAACATAGCTGCCCGGTTTCAATCCTACAGCGTCTGCTCTGAAATATCCGTTGTACTGTCTTATAAGCATGGAATCAAGCTGCACATAGCTTCCGCCTATGGGTTTGCAGTATACATTATAGCCGTCTGCATCGCTTACCGGAGTCCATGTAACGTAAGCAGATTCTTTCAACACGTCAGTACTTGCAGGAGCAGAAAGATATGAATCTGCCGCTGCGGAATCAATACTGATATAGGAGTAATTTCCCGTTATCAGTCCTGCTGCTGCGATAGCTGCCGCCATAAAGCAGGAAAAAAATTTTTTGAGCATCATAGGCTTCTCCGTTCCGCCGCATTTTCTGCGGCAAATAATTTTAACGAATTATCATATTGTATAAATTTATTATATATCTGATGATAAAATTTGTCAATTGTGATTATAAACATATTTGCATTATTGGTATTGTTATTTTGCACATAAAATTCTGGCGAAACTGTCAGGTTTTATTTTTTACCTACCTTTTTATCAATAAATTTAGGTTCAAGCTTGGAATAAAGAATTTTCTGTTCGCTGTAAAGACCGGCATAACCTGAGAACATGTATGCTATTGCACAAGTGATAAGACATATCGGAAGTGTTTTTACTCCGAAAAGTTCAATGCAAAGAAACAGCGCCGTAACCGGACAGTTTGTTACTCCGCAGAAAAGGCACGAAAGACCTATAGCCGCACCCAGAGAGCAGTCCAGACCCAGTAATGGAGCAATAAAGCTTCCGAAGGTTGAGCCTACAAAAAATACCGGCAGTATTTCTCCTCCTTTAAAGCCTGCGCCCAGAGTAAGAGCAGTAAATAAAAGTTTCAGGATGAACTGCTGAAAAGGCGCTCTAGTTTCAAATGCTTGTGCTATAACTTCGCTTCCTGCACCGTTATAATCATAAGTGCCGCATATAAATGTCAGAACTACTACTAAAAGTCCTCCGATAAAAATACGCAGATAGGGGTTTCTTATAAAATATCTGTATATTCTTGCAGAGTTTTTCAGAACGAAGCAGAAAACAATACTGAGAAGTCCGCATAGAATTGCTATAAATGAAGCTTTTAAGTAAATCTCCCAATTAAGCGAGTCAATTTTAACGTTCATTACTGACGGCGATACACCGAAGTAAGATGAAATTTTAAATCCGATAAGAGCCGCAGCGGAACAAGGAATAATAGCGGAATAATGCATAATCCCTACGCTGATAACCTCCATGGAGAAAAATGCAGCGGCAGCAGGAGTTCCGAAAAGAGCAGAAAATCCGGCACTCATACCGCACATAGTAATAAGTCTGTGATCCTGTTCATTCAGCTTGAACCAGATACCAAGCTGAGAGCCGATACTGCCGCCTATCTGGAGAGCAGCACCTTCACGTCCGGCAGAACCGCCGGTAAGATGCGTCAGAATCGAACCGGTAAAAATACTCAGCGTATTTTTCCAGGTCATGCCGCTTCCGTCCCTGACCGCTATCAGAACCATATTTGTGCCCTTGTCATGAGTAAGCTTCAGCAGCTTGTAAATACTTACGATAAGCAGTCCTGCAACGGGAAGCAGGAGAATAATATAGGGCTGTTCCTTTCTTATATCAGCGCATTTTTCCAGTCCTATATGAAATGCCGAAGAAATAAAGCCTACCGCCGTACCTGTAATAAGAGATAATATTATCCATTTAAAAAAGCCTCCGAACATTTGAGGAATCCATTTTTTCATGCTGTTAAAAAGCTGTAAAAAGTAATTTTTCATTTTTCTTCTCCGTTTATTATATGATCTAATTATAATGATACTGTTTTAATAAAAAAATGTCAATCTAAAACCCTAAAAAACCGGAACTTTTTCAGTTCCGGTTTTTATCTTATTGTTCAGTGACCATATCGGTAGTTACATTATAGACCACAGCGTCTCTGCTTTCGTTGTCTTGACTTGGTACATATGATATTTTAAGATTTTTCCAACTTGAAGGAATTTGTATTGAAATGTATCCTTCAGCGGTTTCTCCTGCTTTAATTGTTGTTGAAATACTTTGTATGTCAGGCAATACGTACGGCACTGCTGCTTCAGCTTCAACAGAAGAACCATAGTAAGTTTTTGCCCCATCAGCCTGAACCGTGAAATCACTCAGTGCTGATACGTTCATTTCTTCGCTGCCCTTATTGGTAATTTCAAATATAGCCGCATAACAGCTGGAACTATCTGTATTTATATCGTTGATAAATACAATCTTTGTCAGGTTTATTTCACAGTCTTTAAATGCAGTTTTAACGCCCATTTTTCCTTCGGTAATTTCAGCCGGGGAATTAGTTTCCGAAAATTTGTCATTAGGATTTACATAAGAATTTGAATCATCGTATAAGATTATTTTGCTGTCGGAAGAGCCGGCGTTTTTGTCAGCGCAGCCGTAAAGTGAAACTGAGAGTGACAGTACTGATAATGTCAGAATTATATTTCTTAACTTTTTCATATTATTTCTCCATGGTTTTTGTTTTTATTATAGCATTATTTTTCACTTTTTTCAAGTATTATTGTAATTTTTATAAAATTATTCATATCTGAGAGCATCAATCGGATCAAGATTCGCAGCCTTAACGGATGGTATCAGACCGAAAACGATTCCCACAGCCATAGAAAAGATTACTGAAACAGCAATGGAAATGCCGCTTATTGCAACCGGAACGTCTGCAAATTTTGATATCAGCTGAGCCAGAATAATTCCCGCTGCTATTCCGATAAGTCCGCCTATGCTTGTCAATACGGCGGCTTCTGTAAGAAACTGTCCCAGTATAACTTTTTTTCTGGCGCCAAGAGCCTTTTTGAGTCCGATCTCTCTTGTACGCTCTGTAACGGATACGAGCATTATATTCATAACACCTATACCGCCTACCAGCAGAGAAATACCTGCAATACAGATAACCAGCGTATTTGTGGAATCACTGAGTTTTTGTAAGGACTTTGCTCTTTCAAGCTGGTCTTCGCTTTTGTATTTTATACCGCTGTCCTCGGATACTGAAAGCATACCGTTTAAAATATCCGTGGCTTCTTTACCGGCTTTGGTCATGCTGTCCGTATCAGCGGCCTGAACAATACAGTTCTGGGGCTCGTCATATTTAAAAATTACAGGCCATGTATTAATTGGTATAAAAACCTGTCCGCTGGAGGTTTCCTGATTGTAAAGCTGGTAATCCTCGTAATTGTTGATAACCGGTTCAAACTTACTGCTTTGCACAGCGACGCCGATGATAATAAACGGTTCTCCGCTTATATCAATTATTTTTCCTACCGGATCAACGCTGCCGAACAGACTCGTAGCGGCAGTGGTATCAATCACAGCTGTTTTATGATTTCCCGTAAATTCTCTTTTACCGAAGCCCTTACCGGATTTTATTCTGTATCCTGCGGTATTGAAATAATCCTCGTCAATACCCAAAACGCTTCCGCCGTTAAGAGCGGTATTCATATAGTACAGGGATTCCATATAAGTGCGCTGGCGGTAAAGTGAAACAGATTCTATATTTTTAGAATCTTCCAGTTGTTTTTTTATTTCATCGGAAATAACGGGAACTCCTTCCGGAACGCTTTCATATTGCAGATCCATTTCCCCTTCGCCCTTATAAAGCGCAACTTTTACAGTATTGTTTCCCGCACCGATAAGATTGTTTTTTATCTGTTCGTTAGTACCCTTTATAGTTGATACGATTGCTATAATTGCAGCTATACCGATAATGATGCCCAGCATGGTAAGAAACGAACGCACCTTATGAGAGAGGATTCCTTTAAATGATAAAATTATATTTTCAAACATACAGCGTATCTCCTTACCATAAAACTTCGTCGCTATCTTTTGTTTTTATTCCCTCTTTGATGTTTTTACCGTAAGGGAAGCAGATTTTGTCGCTTTCACTTAATCCGGATTTTATTTCTATCTGACTGCCGTACATTATTCTACCCGTTTTTACATACTGTTTTTTCAGCCGATTATTTTCATCAGCTTTCATAACATAATAGTTTCCGTCCTCTTCGCGTACGTAAACCTTGGGTATAAACATTCCGGACTCTTCGCTTTGCGCCGGAATTGTAATGCTTATTCCCATATCTGTGGACATTGAAGTGTCATCGGTTATTTCAGCAGTAAATTCATAGGTACTGCTGTTTGGATTTTCATTCCAGTTCTGGGAACTGTATGAAACCGGCGTCATGTTGATTTCCGTAACCTCTGCCTGTGCCGATTCACCTGTTTCCCATGACATAACATTGATAAAAGAACCAACAGCAACTTTGTCAAGATTCATTTCGCCTACATAGCCTGTAACGCTGAGACCGCTTTGTCCTTCAACTACTATAAAAGGCGTGCCTGCTTCAAGATTATCAAGATCGCCTACAGACGAAACATGACCGTCCATTGTACTTATTATGCTTCCGCTTTCTTTTTGTGCTTGGGCTGTTTTGAAAGCCAGTTCCGCAGACTTTTTTTCCAGTTCAAGGGATTTTATTTCCGATTCCTTTTCAGTGATCATTTTGGCAATCTCTGCCCTTGAATACGCATAATCGTCAGAATTAGGGTCTATATGAAATCCTGTATACACGGAATCTTCATAATTATCATAATAGATATCTTCAGCCGCCTCTTCTGCCAGCACTTTAAAGCTGCCGTAAATTTTAGCGTTGAATTCAAGGGAGATACCTCCGTCGTTGTTTAAGGTAACGCTTTCGCCTACGCACCAATCTTCTGTGGGTGTTTCCTTTATATATCCGCCGAAAACTGTCCATTGGTAAATAGCCGTATTTGAATCATCGTAAACTCTGAATACGCTGTAGGTCTGATTCTGCATCATTGTCTGTAAATACGCTTTTTTTACCACTGTTTCAGCGGAGCAGATAAAGACGAGAGGATTTTGTGCACTGCCGTCGCCTGTTACCGCCATAGATGAGTTTTCCACAGTAGCAAGCCTGTTGACGGACGGCTTTTCGGGAATTACAGGTTCCGGAGGATCTGTAGGCTCAGGTTCTGTCGGCATTAATTCGGAGGGTTTCAGATTTTTAAGTTTTGTAAGTTCTTTTTTGGCGGTTTTTATATTTACTTCAGCCATTGATACTGCGTTTTCTTTTTGTGCGGCGTCAAGCTCAAGGGCAGTCATGTCATATTTCATAAGGGGATCGCCTTTTTTGACTGTATCGCCTTCCTTAACGAGTACTTCGTCAACAAGCTTTTGATTGTCAAGCATAACCTTCTGAACGTTTCCGGAGGTGATCACGCCGGAAAGCTCCAGTTGGTCGCCCCAGTAGGAATCAGTCATTAATGAAACCGGAGTAACCTTGGCTACGGCTTTTTTCGACTTTCTTGATTCGTTTATTTTATATGCGCCGAAGGTTCCGCCGAGTATAACTGCAGCGCATACGGCGGCTATAATTATTTTTTTCACAGAGAATCACCTCCGGACGATTCGGATAGTTCGCCGTCACGGATATACATGATCCGCTTGGCATGTTCGGCAATTTCCTTTTCGTGTGTTATCATCACTATTGTAACGCCTTCGCTGTTTAAATTCTCAAAGATTTCCATTACCTGTTCGCCGGATTTTGTATCCAGAGCGCCTGTAGGTTCATCTGCAAGGAGAAGAGCGGGGGAATTGACCATTGCCCTTGCGATTGCAACACGCTGTTTTTGTCCGCCGGAAAGCTGAGTGGGCTTAAAATTCATTCTTTCTTCCAGTCCGACTTTTACCAACGCTTCTTTTGCCATTTCACGTCTTTCCTTTTTGGGAACTCCGGCATATAGCAGAGGAAGCTCCACATTTTCCACTGCTGACTGTCTGGGCAGCAGATTAAAATTCTGAAAAACGAATCCGATTTTTTTGTTTCTTATTTCAGAAAGCTCCTTATCTTTGCAGACTGAAATATCGCTGCCGTCAAATATAAAATTGCCGGAGGTCTGCCTGTCAAGGCAGCCGATTATGTTCATAAGCGTAGATTTGCCCGAGCCGGAGGGCCCCATAATAGCAAGGTATTCTCCGCTGTCAACGGAAAGGTTTACATTTTTCAGTACCGGTACAGCTTCTTTTCCCTGAATATAATCCTTGCAGATTTCCTTTAAATCAATTACCATAAAAGAAACCTCCTATTCAGCCGGAACAATACCGGCGTCGTCGAGATCTTCGGATTCAGGAAGAAGTTCACCGTTTTCTCCGTCAATAATGTCTTCAGAATTTTCGTTATCATCTATTTGAGGAACAATATCGCCGTTTTCATCTAAAAATCCGCCGTCTTCACCGTCTATACTGTCTGAACCGTCAATATTTTCATCTGGATTTTCATCGTCCGGGGTTATTTCGTCAGGATCGGTGGTAGTCGGCATACCTTCCTCATAATCTTCGGCAGGATAAGCGATGCTGTCGTCGTCAGTAAGACCGGAAACTATTTGGCAGTCTCCGTAATTTTCGTCTTTTTCTCCGATTTCAACGTATTTTTTCTCAAGCCTGTCCTTTTTTCCGGCAGCCCAGACAAAGGTTTTACCGTCGTCGTCTGTGACGATATAATCCTCATAAATCCATACTCCTGTTTTTTCTTCCATACCGGATTGTCCGTAGTCAGGTTCAATAATAACATGCTGACCCAGCATAAGACCTTCATTGCTGTCCAGCGATACGTAAAACGGATATTTTGAAGATGTGCTCATTTCGTCTGAATCTCCGCTGTACATTACTCCGCTGTTGTCCTGAATAGGTTCTGAGCCTATTTCAGTGACTGTTCCGTTCCATGTTACCGTTTCATCTGTCCTTGAACGTATGATCATGGGCATATCGGCGCTTATCGCCATCATATTCTGTTCGTTGACAGTTCCCTTTACTCTGAAATCACCGCTTGCAATAATAGTCATTACAACGTCTGCATCGGTATTTTCTCCGTACATATCTTCCGGATTGCTGTTACCGGAATTCGGGGAATTTACTTTCTTTACTGTTCCTGACATTTCTGACTTTACAGTAGAATTTTTTATTGAATTTTTCAGTTTTTCAAGCTCTGAATTTTTAACTTTTTTATCGTATTCTGCTTTTGAAATGTCGGTTTTCAGAGTTTGGATCTGAGCGGAATATGAAAATTTATCGTCGCTTGAGGCGTTTTTTTTGTCGCTTTCAAGCTGCGTGATCTGTTTTTGCATAGAATCTATATCGTTATTGAATTTTTCAATTTCAAGCTCGCCCTGTTCCAATTCCAGTTCCATAGCTTCAACGTCATAGGTAAAAAGCTCTGTACCTTCTGAAACCTCGTCGCCTTCCTTAACAAGTATTTCTTTTATTGTTTTGGAGGTATCGTATTTAACATCAAGGCTTTTCTGCGATTCGATTACGCCTGAAAAGCAGTCCCCGCCTAATGAGATCATATTTACTGTGTTTATATCTGCAACGGGACTTACAAAAACCTTTTCTCCTGATTGGTTATCAGAGCTTAATTTCCAAATTGCAATTCCCGATACTGCAACGGCAACTGCTGCCGCTGCCGACACGGCAGCAATTATAATTTTCTTTTTTTTATTCATTTAAATGCTCCCTTTTTGTCTTTATGTAATGACTGTATTATACACAATAGTACGATAAAAGTCAATAATAATAATGATATGTTTCTGTTTTGTAATATTATCAGCATTAAACTTTGTCGTATTCATGTAAATTTATAGTCTGTCTATAGCATAAAAGCAGACACCGAAAGTGTCTGCTTTGACATTACTGATTAAATTTTTCTTTAAGTTTATCAAAAAAGGATTTTCTTTTTTCATAATGATTTTCTGTTTCGCTTTCAGACATAGATGCTTCATATTCACGCAGAAGATCCTTTTGCTTTTTGTTAAGATTTTTTGGAACTTCAATATTGACCTTGACGTACTGATCACCTCTGTCGCTTCGTCTGAGTTTTTTAACGCCTTTTCCTCTTAGACGGAATACAGTGCCTGTTTGTGTTCCCTCGGCTATATTGTATTTAACATTTCCGTCAATAGTAGGTACGGTAATCTCGTCGCCCAGAACTGCCTGAGTATAAGTAATAGGGATTTCGCAGTGAATATCGGAACCGTTTCTGACAAACAGCGGGTGAGGTCTTACAGAAACCACAACATTCAGGTCGCCGGACGGGCCGCCGTTCAAACCGTTGTCGCCCTGTCCTCCGACTCTCAAAATCTGACCGTCGTCTATACCTGCCGGAATATCCACATTTATAGTTTTTGAAACTCTTACCCTTGCAGTACCGCCGCACTTTTTGCACGGATTTGAAATGATCGTTCCTTTTCCTCCGCAGCGTGAGCATGTTTTTGAAGAGGAGATCATACCGAATGGAGTTCTCTGAGTGACTTTAACAGTACCTGAACCGTTACAATCCGGACATGTTTGCGGAGAAGAACCTGCCGCAGCGCCTGTTCCGTTGCACTCGCTGCACTTTTCCATTTTATTTATTTTAACGTCATGTTTTTTGCCTTCACAGGCTTCCATGAAGCTTATATTTATGTTGGCGTTGATATCCTGACCTCTTCTGGGAGCGTTGGCATTGGAGCGTGCCGAAGATCTCATACCGCCTCCTCCGCCGAAAATACCGCTGAACAGGTCTTCAAAAATATCTCCGCCGCCGAAACCGCCTCCGTTGAAGCCTCCGGAAAATCCGCCGCCGCCGAAGTTCGGGTCAACTCCCGCATGGCCGAACTGATCGTATCTCTGACGTTTTTCCGGATCGGAAAGTACTTCATAAGCTTTGTTTAATTCCTTGAATTTTTCTTCGCATTCTTTATCGTTAGGGTGAAGGTCAGGGTGATATTTTCTTGCCATCTTCTTAAAGGCTTTTTTTATTTCGTCATCAGACGCACCTTTCTGGACCCCCAGCACCTCATAATAATCTCTTTCATCAGCCATAACTGACCGCACCTCTTTCTGTCTGTGCTTTTATACTATTTTACAATCGAGTATAAACAGCTTTCGGGCGGACAAATTTATCCGCCCTCACAGCTAGTATTTTTTAAGCTTCTGTGTAGTCAGCGTCTACAACGCCGTCGTCATTTGACGCATTTCCTGCCGCACCTGCTGCTTCTGCTGCTGCCTGCTGTGCAGCTGCCTGTTCTTCAGGACTTGCATTCTGGTAAACCTTAGTTGCCAGTTCGCCGAATACCTTCTGAAGTTCATCATGCTTAGCCTTGATATCTGCAATGTCATTGCCTTTTAAAGCTTCTTTAAGTTCATTGCACTTAGCTTCGACAGGAGCTTTATCTTCAGCAGTTACCTTGTCGCCGAAATCGTTAAGAGCCTTTTCACACTGGAATACAAAGTTTTCAGCATTGTTCTTTGTATCAACTTCTTCTCTTCTCTTTTTGTCTTCTTCGGCAAACATTTCAGCGTCCTTGACAGCCTTGTCAATGTCTTCCTTGGACATATTTGTTGAAGAAGTAATAGTAATGTTCTGTTCCTTGCCTGTACCCTTATCCTTAGCGGAAACATGAACGATACCGTTTGCGTCTATATCGAAAGTAACTTCGATCTGAGGGATTCCTCTAGGAGCAGGAGCAATACCGTCAAGACGGAATGTACCGAGCTGCTTGTTATCCTTTGCAAATTCACGTTCACCCTGAAGTACGTTGATATCAACAGCTGTCTGATTGTCAGCGTAAGTGGAGAATACCTGAGTCTGCTTTGTAGGAATAGTAGTATTTCTTTGAATCATAGGAGTGCTTACTCCGCCTGCTGTTTCAATACCCAGAGTAAGAGGAGTAACGTCCAGAAGGAGCAGACCTTCCTTAACGTCACCGCCGAGTACGCCGCCCTGATATGCAGCACCCAAAGCTACGCATTCGTCAGGATTGATACCCTTGAATGGGTCTTTGTTCATAAAGCTCTTTACAGCTTCCTGAACAGCCGGAATTCTTGAAGAACCGCCTACCATAAGAACCTTGTGGAGGTCGCTTGCTGAAAGACCGCTGTCTGAGAGAGCCTGTTTTACAGGACCCATTGTGGACTGTACAAGATCTGATGTAAGTTCATTGAACTTAGCCTGTGTAAGAGTAAGGTCAAGGTGCTTAGGACCCGTTGCGTCTGCTGTGATAAACGGAAGATTGATCTGTGAAGTCGGAGTTGAAGAAAGTTCGATCTTGGATTTTTCTGCCGCTTCCTTAAGTCTCTGCATAGCCATTTTATCTGTTGAAAGGTCGATACCTTCGGACTTTTTGAATTCGGCAATCATCCAGTCGATAATTCTCTGGTCGAAGTCGTCGCCGCCTAAGTGGTTGTTACCGGCTGTTGCAAGAACCTCTGTAACGCCGTCACCCATTTCGATGATTGAAACGTCGAACGTACCGCCGCCTAAGTCGTAAACCATGATCTTCTGGTCTTCTTCCTTGTCAACACCGTAAGATAGTGCAGCAGCTGTAGGTTCGTTGATAATTCTCTTTACGTTAAGACCTGCAATTTGACCGGCATCCTTTGTAGCCTGTCTCTGAGCGTCTGTAAAGTAAGCAGGAACTGTAATAACAGCTTCTGTAACTGTTTCTCCAAGATACGCTTCTGCATCTGATTTAAGCTTTTGCAGGATCATTGCTGAAATTTCCTGAGGAGTATATGATTTACCGTCAATATCTACTTTGTAGTCAGAACCCATATGACGCTTGATTGAAATAACTGTCTTTTCAGGATTTGTAACTGCCTGACGCTTAGCTACCTGACCTACAAGTCTTTCGCCGTTTTTAGAAAAAGCAACAACTGAAGGAGTTGTTCTTGCGCCTTCGGAGTTAGGGATTACAACGGCGCTGCCGCCTTCCATAACTGCTACGCATGAATTTGTTGTACCTAAGTCAATACCAATGATTTTTCCCATGATAAATCTTCCTTTCTCATATATACCGTTTAAAATTATGTGATATCGTTAAAATTAATTTGCCACCGCTACAACTGCATGGCGGATCACTCTGTCGTTAAACATATAACCTTTTTGGAAAACTTCACAAATTGTGTTTTCACCGAAGTTTTCGTCTTCCGTCTTCTTTATAGCATTGTGAAGATTCGGATCAAATTCATTTCCCAACGCCTCCATTTCAGTAACTCCTATTTTTTTCAGCACATCAATGAAATTGGTGTAGATCATCTGCATACCGTTTTTAAAGGATTCGTCGGTACATTCCGCTTCAATGGCTCTTTCAAAGCTGTCCAGTACCGGAAGAATTTCCGCAATGCATCTGCAAGTTGCGTCACCGTAGGCTTCCATTTTTTCCTTTGTTGTACGCTTGCGGTAATTATCATATTCCGCATAGAGTCTCAGATATTTGTCGTTTGCTTCGGCAAGCTGAGAAGTAAGCTCGTCGATTTTTTCCTGTAATTCACCGGAACCGTCTTCGCTTATTTCAACATCTATGTCCATATTTTTATTGGGAGCTTCGGTCGTTTCTGTAGGTTCTTTTATTTTTTCTTCATCACTCATTGTCGTCATCCTTTCTGTCTGTAGCTTCATCATCTTCGGAAATCAGATCCGAAATTTTATTTGTAAAGTATTCTATATAAGGAATTATTTTTGCGTAATCAAGTCTTACAGGACCTATTATACCCAGTGAACCGGCTGTTTTATCACCTTTTTGATAATTTGAAACTATCATGCTGGAATTTCCGATCACGAATCCGTCATTTTCCTCGCTGAACATTACATGAATACCGCTGAACGAATCGTCCAGAAATCCTTCGATTTCGGATTTGCGGTCCATGAATTTTACTATATCCATTTTGTCCAGTTCATCGCAAGAGAGAAGATTTTTTTCACCTTTTACTGTCAGTTCCTTATTTCTCAGGTCTTTTGAAAGTTCATAAATTCCCTGAACCAAAGGAGAAAGGGTAAACATATATGTTCCCAGAGCTTCGACCAGACTGTTTAGCATTTCATCTGACAGCTCAGATATGGATATTCCCTGAAGATTTTCTTCGATATAATTTGTAAAAAATTCAAGCTGTTCGTTTGTGAGGTCAAATTCGAGCCTGCACGCCTTGTTTTTTATACTTCCGTTTGAAGTAATGAGAAGTATCACATACAGCCGTTTGCCTGTAGGGATAACTTCAACTTTTGAAATTACCGAAAATTTCGGAGCGGCGTTTGAAGCGACCACCGCACACTGCGTAAGCTCTGCAAGAGCAGTAGCGGCGCTTTGTATTACGAGTTCTTCGGTAACTGCGCCTTGATCCTCCAGCATTTTGTCAAGGCGTTTTACTTCGTCATCCGGAAGAGTCTGAGTTTTCATTATTTTGTCAATGTAAAGCCTGTATCCGCTGAACGTCGGAACGCGTCCCGCAGAGGTATGCGGCTGTTCAAGGTATCCCAGCTGTTCAAGCATTGCCATATCGTTTCTTACCGTTGCGGCGGAAACGTTTATTTCAGGCAGAGAAGCTATTGCTTTAGAACCTACCGGTTCGCCGGTCATTATATATTCATCTATGACAGCTGCAAGAATTTTTAATTTTCTGTCATTCACAGTCCGGCGCCTCCTTTGTTCTGCTGGCAGTTCCTGATTTTGAGTGTTAGCACTCATCCTCTTGGAGTGCTAAATATAATTTAACACTATTATGCTCAATTGTCAAGGGGTTTATGCATTTTCATCACAATGCACAAAAATCGGCTGTAAAAGCCAACCTGAAATGTGGAATTTTTGCCTGAATCAAATAACTGCACCAATATTACTCGAGTGTGAATTTTAGATGTAACATTTTACTTTTTTTCAAAAATGTAAGGGAGGTAAAATTCTTGCTTCGCCGGAATTGAGAGTTTCCTCAGTGCCGTCGTCATAGCGGACGATTAATCCGGCATTATCGCTTATACCGATTGCAAGGGCGTTTTTTTCACTGCCGAGCTTGGAAACTGACACTCTTTGTCCTATAATAAATGAGCGTTTTCGGTAATTTTCCAGAAAGGAAGTATCTGAAAGATTTTTTGTCAGTATATCTATATTTTTCAGTATTTCAGCAATAATTTCAGCTCTTGACGGAGCTTTTCCGGTTTCGTCTTCAATTGAGGTGGCAACATTCATAAGTTCTTCCGGAAAAATATTTTTAATGGATTTTACATTGATTCCGATTCCTACTACTGCATATTCCGGCTGTCCGGTTTCAAAGTTTACCGAAGCTTCGGTTAAAATACCGCAGATTTTTTTACCGTTTAAAAACAGGTCGTTTACCCATTTGATTTTTACGTCTGTGCCGCACACCTTGTCGATTGCCTGTGCCGCAGCGACTGCCGCACAGGAGGTTATCAGCTGACAGGTTTCCATATCGGTTTCAGGGCGCAGAATAATGCTGAGATAAATACTTGTTCCATGAGGAGAACAAAAACTTCTTCCCATCCTTCCTTTTCCGGCAGTCTGACAGTCTGCAATTACTGCTGTTGCATTTTTTGCTCCTTTTCTTGCTAGATCCTTTGCGTAGTTGTTTGTAGAATCTGTTTCATCAAGTACGATTATTTCTCTGTCATCAGTTTTATCCAGAAAGCTTTTTATAATTTCACGGTTTAAAATATCTCCGGTGCTTTTTAAAATGTAGCCCTTGTTGTTGATTGCCTGTATATCAAAGCCTTCTTCCTGAAGTTGTTTAACCGCTTTCCATACCGAATTTCTTCCTACACCCAGTTTTTGTGCCAGTGTTTCTCCGGAAATATAATCGTCTGAATTAAGAAGCTCTTCCATTACCTTTTCTTTAGTGGACATTTCAGTCACCCTTTCTTAAGTTTATTCATATTATAAATAATAACATATAAACCCGATTTTAACAAGGGAGGAAATAAAAGTGACTGAGGATATGCTCCTTGTTCTGGCTATGTCAACCGACACATTTTTCGCCGCACTTTCTTACAGTACCGGAAAAATAAAAATACCTGCCGTTTCCGCCTTTGTGATCAGTATTATAAGCTCGGCGGTTCTTACGGCTTCAATGCTGATATCAGCTGCTGCCGGAGCGTTTATTCCCGAAAGCTTCTGCCGTACGGCAGGGGCGGTACTTTTAGGCATAATAGGCATTACCGGCTTTTGTCAGAACGGTCTTAAATCCATTTTAAGAAAACATAAGGGAAATGGGAAGGTATCCTTCAGTTGTTTCAATATCGGATTTGTCATAAGCGTATATTTAGATGAAACCAAAGCAGACGCAGACCGTTCTAAAATATTGTCTCCCAAAGAAGCCGTGGCTCTTGCTCTGGCATTGTCAGTGGATTCCGTATCCGGCGGACTGGGTGCGGGACTTTCCGGTGCAAATATATTAAGAGTGTGTCTACTAAGCTTTATATTCGGATTAATGGCAGTAGCCGCCGGCGGAAAGCTCGGCGAAGGACTGAGCAAAAAAGGGCCAGATCTTTCCTGGGTTTCAGGTGTATTTCTTATAGTGTTGGCGGCATATAAGTTAATAGGATAAAATTGTTAAATTATAAAGGTATTAGCATAAATTATTACAAATTTAGTATAAAAGTTTTCCGTCTATTGACTATCAGGACGTATTTTGCTATAATGATATAAATGTAAGTGCAGCTGATTGCTTGCTTATAATCTTTAAATATCAAAGTGAGTTTTTCTGATGAAGAATAATGAACAGTATAAAAAAATAGTATCATTCTTTTCAAGTTTGATTTTACTTGCCGCTTTGGCGGCGGATTTTATGTATATATGGTACGAATATTACAGTGATGCGATAGTTCTTCCGTTTTACAGACGCGGAAACTGGGTGGTAATTCTTATCTATGTAATCCTTACCATGATTTTTTTCAAGGCTTACGGCGGTCTTACAATGGGATATCTGAAGCGGACGGATATGCTCTATTCACAGGCGATTTCCATGGTAGCGGTCAATATAATCACTTATTTTCAGATAAGCGCTATCGGACGTGACTTTATGAAGGTTTTTCCTATGTTTATAATGACGGCTACCGATTTAATAATTATTGCACTGTGGATAGCTGCCAACAATAAAATATACTTAAAGCTTTATCCTCCAAGGAAACTTATAATAATATACGGCAGCCGCAATGCGGAAACGCTTACCAATAAAATGAGCAGGCGTGAAGATAAATATATGATCTGTGAATCCATTAACATTCATGAAGATATGGATAAAATAAAAAGTGAAATACTGAGATTTGACGGAGCTATTATCTGTGATATAACCGGTCAGACAAGAAACGATATTATAAAGTATTGTTTTGAAAATTCAAAGCGAATATATATTTCTCCGAAAATTTCCGATATTATTATCAGGGGAGGTACTGATATAAATCTTTTTGACTCTCCGCTGCTGCTGTGCAGAAACAGTGGACTTTCCTTTGAACAGCGTCTTTTTAAGCGTATTTTTGATATTGTGGTATCAGTAATAGGTCTGATTATTCTGTCTCCGTTTATGCTTATAATTGCAGCTGCAATAAAAATCGACGACGGCGGAAGTATAATTTACAAGCAGAAAAGACTTACCATTAACGGAAAGGAATTTTTTGTATATAAATTCAGAAGCATGATACCTAATGCCGAAAAAAACGGAGTGCCTCAGCTGGCGACCGGTTCGGATTCAAGGATCACAAGAGTAGGAAAATTTTTGAGAAAATGCAGGCTGGACGAGCTTCCGCAGCTTTTTAATATAATTAAAGGGGATATGTCCGTAGTAGGACCAAGACCGGAACGTCCGGAGCTTACTGAAAAATACGAAAGAGAAATGCCGGAATTCAAATTCCGTTTAAAAGTAAAGGCGGGACTTACAGGATATGCACAGGTAACCGGCGTTTATGATACGACTCCTTATGACAAACTGAAAATGGATCTTATGTACATTGAACGCTATTCAATGGTTATGGATCTGCGGATAATTCTTATGACCATAAAAACAATGATATCTCCCGGAGAAATGAATTCCGAGGCGGATAAAGAAAAATATTAAAGCGGTGAATTGATTTGAAGAAACTGGAGAACAACATAGAAAATCTTATTAATGCCGAACCTGCATATAATGAATCTGAATCGGAAAACGATTCCGGATTTGTAAAGAAAATGAGCAGGAAAAAGGGCGGCAATGCACTAGGCGAATTTGGAGCAAGACAGAATGAACTTAATTTTCAGCTGATTCAGACAGTATCCGATTTGAAGGAATACTGCCGTGAGCTTGAGGAGCGTCTGGAAAAAGAAACCGATGCCCGACATAAAACGGCGGCGGTTCTTTCTGCAATGAAAAAGGAACTTGATTCAGTGCGCCTGCGGTCTACGCTGAATTCCAATCAGATAGAAAAAATGGACGGCGGTCTGGGAAAATATACGGAGAAGCTGGAAAATTACGCCTTGAGTATTTCTCCCGGCGCAAGGCTTGCGGATTGTCCGAAAGGCTGCAAGGAGGCGGATATTTCCAACTGTATAGGGTATTATGAAAAAATAGAAACGGCAAGAAATTCTGTCGGACTGTCCGAAAATACCGAGCTTGAAAAATTTTTGTATAACGCATTAAGCCGTGAATTTTCCGCAATGAGCGCTTTTGACAAGGTTGTAATTGATTTTTACGGGGAAGACAGATATGCGGCTGTATTGTACGGTAATCTCAGCAGAAACTCAATTTATAAAATAAATCGTATGGAAGACAATTGCGAACCGCAGGGAAATTTCAGCATTATCTGTACCGAAAACCTTCAGATACCCAAAAAACTGGCGCTGAAATCAGCTGTAATTATTGTAACAGGCAACGAACCGTTTGAGAATATATCTGATGAAGAACTTGAAAATCTTAAGTTTCTCAATGACTGCGGGCTTCATACCTATATCACCCTGTCAGACAGTACCTATAGAAGTTTTGTTCAAAAAGGATTCCGCTGCGTATCCCTCATTTCGGCTGACAAGCTTATGAGCGGAAAAATCGTCAGAACGATTGAAAAGAGTATGGAAATGTCAGTACCGTCCGGTGCGGTTACTTTCAGTCAGTTAAATCATGTTCTTGAAGCTTCCGGAAAGAAATTTACAGACGTCTCTGAAGAAACAGCAGGCTCTGAAGCCTTACTCAGATCCCGTGAATATCCTTATAACTGTTTGAGCATAATGGAAAAAACGGCGGTCAATGCAGCAGAAAATTACTACTTTTCAGGCAAAAATATAAACAGATGCCGTATAAGCGATACGCATGAAGGCATATTTGACGTCATCAACGGCTTGAATTATGTGAATCACCTTGATTACAGCCACCGCAAAAAAATATATGCCCGTGTCAAAACAATGATGGAAACAGATGGTTTGTTTATCTTCAACGGTTTTGACGCTGTGATCGGAATAAAACTGCGAGCTATAAACGGCTGGGGTGAATATCCGGTTTATGAAGCGCTCTGGACTAGAGAACAGCTTATATCTGAACTTGAAGATAACGGTTTTAAAATTAAGTTTCTTATTCCGGCAGGAACAGGTATTTTTGACATGCTCCCGCCTAAATATAGAAAAAGTCCTGCGGAATGGATTATCGGCGTCACGGTTTAGCCGTTGCTGAAAATGGAATTATGAGGAAAATGCGATTTTTTTCAGGAGGATTTAAATGAGAAAAACAAAAATTGTTTGTACGATCGGTCCGGTAACACAAAGTGAGGAAATGATAAAAAAGCTTATGGAGCATGGTATGGATGTTGCCAGATTCAACTTTTCTCACGGAAGCTACGAGTACCATAAGGATTGCATTGAAAAGGTAAGAAAAGTTGCGTCTGAACTGAATCTTCCCGTTGCTGCAATGATGGATACCAAGGGACCGGAAGTAAGACTGGGCAGATTTGTTGACGACAAGCCTGTAGAAATTAAAAACGGCGATATTTATACGCTGACTACCGAAGATTGTCTCTGTACAGATAAGGTAGGCAGTATTACGTTTAAAAAGCTGCCTGCCGATGTTTCAGTGGGCACAAGAATACTTATAAACGACGGCGTTATTGAACTTCTTGCAGAAAAAGTTACTGCTACAGAAATCGAATGCCGTGTAATTCACGGAGGCAAGCTTTCAAATAACAAAGGTATCAACGTTCCCGGAGTAAAGCTTTCTATGCCGTATCTCAGCGATGCCGATATGAACGATCTGGAATTCGCCGCAAAAATGAAGTATGATTTTATTGCCGCAAGCTTTGTCAGAACTGCCGCTGATATAAATTACCTGAGAAAATATACACAGAGTCTCGGTTGGTTTGACGTTAGAATCATAGCAAAAATCGAGAATCTTGAGGGTGTTGAAAATATAGACGAAATCCTTGAAGCTGCTGACGGTATAATGGTAGCAAGAGGAGATATGGGTGTTGAAATACCTTTTGAACAGATCCCTGCTATACAGAAAGAACTGATTCATAAGGGTTATAATGCCGGTAAACAGGTTATAACTGCAACTCAGATGCTGGAATCTATGATTTCAAATCCTCGTCCTACACGTGCCGAAATTACAGATGTGGCAAACGCTATTTATGACGGTACGAGCGCTATTATGCTTTCAGGTGAAACGGCGGCAGGCGAATATCCTATAGAAGCGGTAAGTACTATGGCTCTGATCGCAGAAACTACGGAGTATAATATTGATTATAAATCAAGGTTTCATAAAAGAGGTACTGACAGCAATCCTAATATTGCAAATGCCATATCTCACGCATGTGTTACAACTGCTCACGATTTAGACGTGAAGGCAATTATTACAGTAACCAAAGGCGGAAGCACTGCAAGACTTATTTCTAAGTATCGTCCGCTTTGTCCGATTATAAGCTGTACTACAGATGAGGTAGTATGCCGTCAGATGAATATGTCATGGGGGGTTACTCCGATTATAATCAATGAGGAAACCAGTACCGATGAGCTGTTTGAGCATGCTGTGGACGCAGCTAAGAAGTATGGCTATGTGGAACAGGGGGATAGAGTAGTTATTACTGCCGGTGTTCCTCTGGGAATTTCGGGGACAACTAATCTTATGAAGGTAGATACGGTTAAATGATTCTGGAAGCATGTTTTAAGCTTGACATGTCAGTCTACGCATGATATAATAAGTAAAATTAAATACTGCCACCGGGCAGATAGAATGCAAAAAGCATTCGTCGGCGTATCGTTAGGTCTTAGAAGATACGTTTGGCGGATGCTTATTTTTTGGAGGTTTTATACTATGAAATTCAAAAATCCTTTTATTGGTTTAACGAAATTTGAATGGTGTTTATGGACCATATCTGTGGTTGTCGTTACAGGTTCCTTTGTACTGTCAGGTTCGTCTGATATATTAACGATCATAGCTTCACTAATCGGTGTTACAGCTCTTATTTTCGTTGCTAAGGGGTATGTTTTTGGACAGATTTTAACAGTAATTTTTGCGGTTTTTTACGGTATTATATCGTTTTATTTTAAGTATTACGGAGAAATGATAACATATATTTGCATGACGTCTCCTATAGCTGTTTTTTCAATAATTACATGGGTTAAGCATCCTTTTCAGAAGTCTTCTGAGGTAGAAGTAAATAAACTTAGCCGAAGGCAAATATATATTTTAATTGTATCTGTTATAGCTGTTACGGTTATTTTTTATTTTATACTGAAATATCTTGGAAATGCAAATTTGCTTTTCAGTACTGTATCTGTTGCCACAAGCTTTATTGCGTCTTATCTTACTCTTTTTCGCAGTCCGTTTTACGCTATAGGCTATGCTGCGAATGATATTGTATTAATAGTTTTGTGGATTCTTGCCGCTGCTGAAAACATTTCATACTTACCAATGGTCATATGCTTTGCAATGTTTTTGGTCAATGATTTATACGGATTTGTTAATTGGAGAAGAATGAAACAAAGACAGGAAAGCACATTTATCAGTAATGTATAAAGAAAAAAGCCGGATTAAACCGGCTTATATTAGTTATTCAGCTGAATTAATAAACATTTCATAAATTTTTCTGATTGCTTCTTCAAAGTCTGATTCACCGATAGCAATGATTACATTTAACTCACTTGATCCCTGATCAATCATTTTAACGTTTATCCTTGCGTGTGCCATTGAAGCGAAAATTCTTGCGGCAGTACCACGGGTACGGATCATTCCTCGTCCCACTACTGCCAGAATAGCAATACCCTTTTCAAGTTCAATATGGTCAGGAGCAACAGCTTTTCTTATTTGTGCGATAACCTCGTCTTCCTTGCCTTCGATCTGTCCGTAAGGGAAGATAAGAGAAAGTGTATCAATACCGGACGGCATATGCTCAATTGATATACCGTTTCTTTCAAGTACTTCCAGAACCTTGCGGCAGAAACCAAGCTCACTGTTCATCATTGCTTTTTCAATATTTATAGCGGCAAAGCCTTTTTTGCCTGCAATACCGGTTATAGTATACTTATTGAATTCGTCTTCAGAGACTTCGGAAACAATCATAGTACCCGGATCTTCCGGAACATTAGTGTTTTTGATATTTATCGGGATACCCGCCGCTCTTACAGGGAAAATAGCGTCCTCATGTAAAACTGTAGCGCCCATATATGCAAGCTCACGCAGTTCCTTGTATGTTATGACATTTATAGCCTTCGGATTTTCTACGATTCTCGGATCTGCCACAAGAAATCCTGAAACGTCAGTCCAGTTTTCGTAAACGTCAGCCTTTACTGCACTTGCAATAATTGAACCGGTAACATCGGAACCGCCTCTTGAAAATGTTCTTACAACGCCGTTTACATCAGCACCGTAAAAGCCCGGAATTACTGCTCTTTCAACATTTTTCAGTCGGTCTCTCAGCTTAGGCTGTGTTTTTTCATTGTTGAAAGAACCGTCCTCATTGAACACAATGACAGTTGCAGCGTCAATAAATTCGTATCCCAGAAGTGCGGCAATAACAATACCGTTTAAGTACTCTCCTCGGCTTGCGGCATATTCACTGCCAGCTTTAGCGGAAATATTTTTCTTTATTTCAGCAAATTCATTGTCAAGTGAAAGATCGAGTCCGAGATCGCTGATAATACCGTTGTATCTTTCGGCAATTGCGCCGAACGCATTATCTATACTTTTATTTTCCATTGCAAGACTATTGCAGTTATACAGCATATCCGTTACTTTTATATCATCAGAAAAACGCTTGCCCGGTGCAGACGGTACAACATATCTGCGTTTTTCATCACTTTTTATAATATCGGCAGCCTTAGTGATCTGTTTTGCGTCAGCCAGACTGCTTCCACCGAATTTTACAACTTTAACATTCATACTGTTATTCTCCTCTTGATTTTTTACCGTAATCACATATTTAATAGTATATGGTATTTTGTAAGAAAAATCAAGTGTAATTAATTACAAAATATTGTAAGTTTATCGGTGTTCTTTTGTCGAATACGCTTGTACGTCTGTGAAAGACACTTACTTTTTTAACAAGCTTTTTTCAAAAAGCTTGGCAAAAACTTTTATATCGTATTTAGTTTAATGATATAATTTACATAAGGCTCGACAGGTTAATAAACTGAGGATTGAAGATAAAAATTTTGAAAAAAGCTTGGCAAAAATTTTTATGCCGTACTTCATTAACTTAATTTTCTTTTTAAAGACTCGCAAAGCAGCTTTTTAAAAAGCTGATAAAACTTCCTTTTCTTAACTTTCTTGTTTCGTACATTCTACGCTTTGTAAAAGCGTAGGTAAAAAACATTTGTCATTTTCTTTGATTGCCCAAAGAAAATAACGAAAAGAAATGCCCTTCTTTCTTTGTTCACACAAAAGAAAGAAGCAAAGAAAGGTAACGACTGCGTAGCCCTTTTAAACTATCACGCAAGGTACTCTCCCAAAACTGTACTGAGACGTTTTTGCCACTTGCGTTCTCCGCTTAGTATCACCCATCTTACTTGGGCGTGAATTTTAGATTTTACGTCCTGCCTTTTATTGGGAGACCTATTAGTTCAGAAACTGTATGACGGATAAAATTCGGCACTTTATGTGCCGCAAGCCGCCCACGGCGTTTGAGTGGGCGCATTTCTTTGTTACTTTCTTGTTGCGAAACAAGAAAGTCAAGAAAAAGAAGTTTTAAAGAAACTTGTTTCTTTGGTTCGGCATCATTCACGAGACAAGAAATGAACAAGAAAAAAGATTTATTTCAGTTTATTTTTAAGTAAATTGCCCCGTGTTTACACACGGGGCAATAAAATTACACCATAAGTTCACATACAAGATTTGAAAATTCAACAGGATCTTCAACAGGCATACCTTCTATCATAAGAGCCTGATTGTATAAGAGCTTGCTGTACTTTTCAAGCTTGTCATTGTCAGAAGAATACAGATTTTTCAGTGTTTCAAAAACAGGGTGGTCAGGATTGATCTCCAGTACCTTGTTAGCTTGTACTTTTTGGTCGTTAGGCATAGCGTTAAGAACCTTTTCCATTTCTACGGAAACCTCGCCTTCGCTGGATAAGCATACAGGGTGTGTTTTTAGTCTCTTTGAAAGCTTTACAGACTTAACCTTACCGCTGAGCTTTTCTTCCATGAATTTAAACATATCTTTAGCGTCTTCTTCCTTTGCCTTTATCTCTTCCTTTTCTTCCGGAGTGTCAATGTCAAGGTCGCCGGCGGAAACAGACTTGAATTCCTTTTCATTGTAATTCATGAGCATTTTGATTGCAAATTCATCAACATTGTCGGTAAAGTAAAGGATCTCATAACCCTTGTCCTTGACAAGTTCAGTCTGAGGCAGATGGTCGATTCTTTCAACAGTTTCACCGCATGCATAGTAAATATATTTCTGCTCCTCGGTCATACGTGAAACATATTCGTCAAGAGTTACAAGCTTCTTTTCCTTTGAAGAATAGAACATAAGCAGATCCTTTACAGAATCCTTGTTCATGCCGTAATTGTTGTAAACTCCGAATTTAAGCTGTAGACCGAATGCCTTGTAAAATTCCTCATATTTGTCTCTGTCATTTTTAAGAAACTTTGTAAGTTCGTTCTTAATAGTTCTTTCAAGGCTTTTTGCAATAAGCTTTAACTGTCTGTCATGCTGGAGCATTTCTCTGGAAATGTTCAGAGATAAGTCCTCAGAATCTACAAGTCCCTTAACAAAGCTGAAATGGTCGGGAAGAAGGTCTGCGCACTTGTCCATTATCAGTACGCCGCTTGAATAAAGCTGAAGTCCCTTTTCATATTCCTTTGAGTAATAGTCATAAGGCGCTTTTGACGGAATATAAAGCAATGCATTATAAGTTGCAGTACCCTCAGTCTTTGTATGGATATGAAGAATAGGATCTGTATAGTCAAAGAACTTTTCCTTGTAGAAGCTGTTGTAATCCTCGTCTTTAAGCTCGGACTTGTTCTTTCTCCAGATAGGAATCATACTGTTGAGGGTTTCGGTTTCTGTATAGTCCTCATATTCGCTTTCCGTACCCTCTTTCAGACGGCTTTTTGTCATGTCCATCTTAATAGGGAAGCGGATATAGTCGGAATATTTTTTTATGAGGGTCTGGATTCTGTACTGTTCCAGAAATTCATCATATTTTTCATCTTCAGTATTGTCTTTCAAAGTAAGAATTATTTCAGTACCAACTGTATCCTTTGCGCACGGGCCGATCTGATATCCCTCAGCGCCTTCTGAGATCCATTCATACGCCTGATCCGAACCGTAAGCCTTGCTTCGTACAGTAACTTCTTTGGCAACCATAAATGCAGAATAGAAGCCTACGCCGAACTGTCCTATAATATCAACGTCCTCTTTAAGCTTGTTTTCATTTTTAAACTTGAATGAGCCGCTGTTGGCAATAGTACCAAGATGATTTTCAAGTTCTTCTTCTGTCATGCCTATGCCGTTGTCGGAAATTGTTATGGTTCTGGCGTCCTTATCAAGCTTTATGTTTATTGCAAAATCGTCTTTTTTAATGCCGACTTTATCATCGGTAAGGGACTTGAAATAAAGCTTGTCTATAGCGTCGCTTGCATTTGAAATAAGTTCTCTTAAAAAGATTTCCTTATGTGTATAAATTGAATTAATCATTAAGTCCAGAAGTCTTTTGGACTCGGCTTTAAATTCTTTAGTTTCCATTTTTGTCAGCTCCATATATAGTATTTAGCACTCTTTAACTTAGAGTGCTAAATATAGTATAATACATTTACAGAAAAAATCAAGAGTTTTCACAGAATTTACACAATTTATTTACAGTTTAATCACATTTTGCACATTGTAAATCAAGATATTCTTCAAGAGTAAGTCCCATTCGTTTCATTCTTTCAGCGTGAACACGTCCCACGTAACGATAGTGCCAAGGTTCGTATGTAATAGAAGTTATATGCTCTTTTCCTTTAGGATAACGCAGAATAAATCCAAATTTTGCAGCATTTTTATCAAGCCATCTGAATTCTTCCGTATTTTCAAATTCCGTATTTATTTCTCCTTTCCAGTCCATGGTCGAGATGTCCGCAGCCAGTCCGGCATTGTGCTCGCTTTGCCCCGGAACTGCTATTGACTGTGCGGTTTTGTTAAAGGCGTCCTCATAACTCATACCCTGTTTCATGTATCTTTGGATATCTTCGTTAAATAGTCCCTGCTGGTAAGAGATACTTCTGTACGCAGAAAATATCCTCAGATGTATGCCGTCTTTTAAGGCGGCGCAAATCATCTCTTTCATAGCACAGGCAGTTTTACGCTCCAACCGATAACCCTCCATGAGATCAGTCAGACATGGTTTGTAATTTTCCGGCAGTGGGTGATCCTTGTTGATTAACATTAATTTCATTTTAATCATTCCTTTCTCCAGCTTTTTGAAAAAAGCTGGGCAAAAACTTTTATATCGAGTTTAGTTTACTGGTATATTTTAATCAATTCACGATGGTTTACTTTACAGAGAATTGAAGAAAAAAATTGAAAAAAGCTGGGCAAAAACTTTTTTATCGTTTTTAAGTTTAATTAAACATGTTTCATAAGGCTTGGCAGGTAAATAATTCTTTGGTTTGTTTCTTGTTGCGAAACAAGAAATGAACAAATAAGAAAATTCAAAGAAGCTTGTTTCTTTGATTTGACATCAATTACGATTTATAAAAATGCTTGTTAAAAGAGTTCTCTTTCAATAAATATGAAAAAAATAAAAAAATTAGAACTTACCTATTGACAAAATGAAAAAAATGGTATATAATAGCTATAAAGAACATTTGTTCTATAACTTGAAAAATTAAACAACGTAAATCAATGGAGGTAGATAAATGTCAAGACGTGTTTCATTTAACGCAATGGAGTTTGATTCAAAATTAAGTACCCTTGCATTTTCAGAAGATGAAGAGGAATGTACAGAAAAGAGAGAAAAAATACGTAAAATAATGGCAAGGATAATAAAAAACGATCTTACTGCAAGACAAAGAGAAATAATTGTGCTATACTATTACAATGGAAAGGGAGTGAACGAAATTGCTCAAATACTTAAAATTTGTCCGTCATCTGTTTCCAGAACTATAAAAGCGGCTCGAAATAAAATATTTAAATATATGAGATATTATTTTTTATAAGGAGAATTTATGTGAAAACGCCAATATATGATTTTCTTCAAAATTACATAAACAGCAATACTCTCAGACTTCATATGCCCGGACATAAAGGAAAAAACATTGCCGACATTTCATATGCTATGGATATAACCGAGATTAATGGTGCGGATAGTCTTTTTGATTCGTCAGGTATTATAGAAGAAAGTGAGAAAAATGCGGCAAAACTGTTCAAAACGGTACGGACATGCTATTCTGCCGGCGGTTCGACGCTGTGTATACAGGCAATGCTTGCTATGATGAAGAGAGAAAAACGAAATGTTATAGCTATAAGGAATGTACACAGAAGCTTTCTTTCCGCATGTGTGCTGCTTGGATTAGAACCCGATTGGATTTATCCCAAGTATACAGCAGGAATCTTATCCGGTCAGATTCCTATGGATATTCTGGAGGATAAACTTAAACGTACTGAAAATTCCTGCGTTTATCTGACTTCTCCGGATTATCTGGGAAAAACGGCGGATATAAAAGAGATATCAAAGCTATGCAGGAAATATAATGCCGTACTTCTTGTGGATAATGCCCACGGCGCTCACACTGCCTTTACAGGAACACATCCGATTGCCCTTGGAGCGGATATGTGCTGTGATTCTGCCCATAAAATGTTACCTGCACTGACAGGAGCGGCGTATCTGCATATTGGAAATGAAAGGTATGGGGATAGGGCAAAATCTGCAATGTCGCTTTTCGGCTCAACAAGTCCCAGTTATCTTATTATGGCTTCTCTGGACTTGTGCAACAGATATATTTCAGAGCAAATTGCCGAAGATATAAATACTACTATGACTGCAATTGTAAATTTGAGAAAAAGAATCAGCGGGAAATATACAGTGTATAACGGAGAGCCTTATCATCTGACGCTTTTATGTAACGGTAATGATCTGGCAGATCAGCTGAGGGAAAAGAATATTGAATGTGAATACTCTGATAATAATGTTATCGTACTTCTTTTTTCTCCGTCGGATACTCCCGAAGAAATAAAATATATTGCCGATATGCTGATGGAGTGTGTACCTCAAAAGTCCGAAAATACTTATATCACAGATTTTCCCGTTATGGAAAAGGCTATGTCTGTTCGTGAAGCCGCACTGTCCGAATTTGAAAGTATAGACGTGGATAAAAGTGCCGGACGTATATGTGCTGCTGTGAATGTTCCGTGTCCTCCGGCAGTACCTATAGCGGTAAGCGGAGAAATTATAAATGAAAATTGTATTAAAATTTATAAAAACTATGGAATTTTAAAGGTAAATGTGATAAAATAATAATATAATAAGTAAGAGCCTGTTCAGCGCCTTTTTCCGCTAAACTTGAAAAAGATACTGAACAGGCTCTGAAGAAAGGTCGTGCTGCAATATGAAACTTATATTTGCCGTTGTAAACGGAGACGATAGTCAGGCAGTATCAAAAGCCTTGACTAAAAATGGATTTTTCGCTACTAAGCTTGCGTCAACCGGTGGCTTTTTAAGCGCAGGTAATACTACGTTTATGATTTGTACGGATAATGAAAAAGTAGACAGAGTAATAGAAATAATAAGTCAGAAAAGTCATAAAAGAAAACAGTTTGTACCGTCTGCGTCGTCATATGGAGTCGGAGCATATACAGCGTTTCCGGTTGAAGTATCTGTGGGCGGTGCTACAATATTTGTAACCGATGTGGAACGATTTGAAAAGGTATGAAAAATAAAATTTACGGAAATAAATTTGCGCTTGATACTTTTGAAGCAATGTTTAAAAGCGGACGCCTGCCCCATTCGTTTTTGATTTACGGTGAAAAGGGACTGGGCAAAAAAGCTCTTGCCGAATATTTGTCTGCGGCGCTGCTGTGTGAAAAGGGTACCGGTATTCCATGCGGAGAATGCCGTTCATGCCGCAATGCTGAAAAGGGAGTTCATCCGGATATTATTTATCCTGAACACAGCGGAAAGCTTAATACATATACCGTTGAAACCTGCCGTCATGTATGTGCGGACGCTTTTATCGCTCCGAATAACGGCAGCGCTAAGGTATACGTTTTTACCGACGCTGATAATATTCAGCTTCCGGCACAGAATTCATTGCTTAAAATTGTAGAAGAACCGCCGGATTTTGTCTATTTTATTTTTACTGCGTCGTCAAAGGACGTTTTTCTTCCGACAATTATATCAAGAGTTACCTCAGTCGGGGTTTCTCCATGTACTTTCGACGAATGTGCACAAGCGCTGGGTATAAAAGGCTATGAAAGCAGTCGTATATCAGAAGCTATGGAGAATTTCGGCGGAAATATCGGAATGTGCGTGGAATATCTTGAAAATGAGAGCTTAAGAGTAATTACATCATTGACAAAAAGAGCCGCTGATAGTATAATAAGCAGAGACGAATATAGTCTGCTGACGGTTATGTCCTCTGCCGAGCTTAAGGACAGGCATATGTCTGCGGTATTTCTTGAAATGCTTGACAGGATCATAAGAGATTGTACGGCTTTGAAGTTTAATAAATCCGCATCGCTCATAAGCTGCTATCCAAAGGGAGCAGAGAAGCTTGCAGACAGTATTTCGGTAAAGTCCGCTGAAAAAATTCATAATTTGCTGAATACGGCGGCGGCAGACGTAAGAGCTAATGTAAATTCAATTTTGCTGATGTCCGCATTGTGCGGAGAAATAATAAATAGTTAGGAGAGGGATAAATCCCTGTAAAATATTTTAATATGGTTGAAATTATTGGTGTAAGATTTAAACAGGTGGGAAAAATTTATTATTTTTCTCCAAAGGGTATAAAATTTGATGCCGGCGATCATGCAATCGTTGAGACTGTGAGAGGCGTTGAATGCGGAGAGGTTGTTATTGCTAACCGTAACGTAGACGAGTCTGAAATAGTTCCGCCTCTTAAAGAAATAATTCGCAAATCAACAGCTGAAGATATGAAAATTGTTGAAAAAAATCATGTTAAGGAAAAGGAAGCCTTTGACATTTGTCTTGAAAAAATTGCTTACAGACAATTAAATATGCATCTTATAGATGTTGAGTGCACTTTTGACAACAATAAGATTCTTTTTTATTTTACTGCGGAAAACAGAGTGGACTTCCGTGAACTTGTAAAGGATCTGGCTGCTGTTTTCAGAACAAGAATAGAACTGAGACAAATCGGCGTAAGGGACGAAGCGAAAATACTTGGCGGACTTGGTATCTGCGGCAGGGAATTCTGCTGTAAAAGACATCTGGGAGAATTTCAGCCTGTGTCTATAAAAATGGCGAAGGAACAGGGACTTTCACTGAATCCTTCCAAGATTTCCGGCACATGCGGACGTCTTATGTGCTGTTTAAAAAATGAGCAGTCGTCATATGAGGAGCTGCTGAAAATAACTCCTAAGGTGGGAGCGTTTGTAAAAACTCCGGAATGCAAAGGATATGTGGAAGAAGTGAATCTGATTACCGGTAAGCTGAAAATCAAACCGGAAAAAACAGACGTTCCGATTTATGCCGACAGAAAAGATGTTAAGGTTATTAAAGATGCTGAAATAAGAGTAAATAAGGAAGAACTTAAGGCGCTTAAGGATCTTGAGAAAAATTAAGGGAATGCTTGCGCATTCCCTTTGTTCGTTTTCTGTCGAGACTTATATAAATTATATCCATCAAATTAAAGACGAACTGCAAAATTAACTTTGCGAGTTTTTAAAAAGAAAAATCAAGTCAATAAAATACGGCATAAAAGTTTTTTGCTTACTTTTTTCCAAAATTTTTTCTATAATCCTCTGTTTATTTACCTATCGAGCCTTATGAAACATATTTAAATAAACTTAAAAACGAAATAAAAGTTTTTGCCCAGCTTTTTTCAAAAAGCTGGAGAAAGGAGTAAAAATGGAGAATAAGCGTAATTATCAGCGTGAGCTTGACGATATATTAAAACGCATTGAAAAGAATGAAAAAAAGCCTGTTTTGCTGCTGCACAGCTGCTGCGGACCATGCAGCAGTTATGTACTTGAATATCTTACGCAGTATTTTTATATAAAACTTTTTTTCTATAATCCAAATATTCAGCCGTCTGAGGAATATAACAAGCGTCTGGAAGAACAGAAAAAAATCATTGATAGAATGAAGCTTGCAGACTGCGTTGAACTGATCGAAGGCAAATACAATTCCGCAGATTTTTTCAGTGAAGTAAAAGGACTTGAATCTGAACCAGAGGGTGGGAAACGCTGTGAAGTGTGTATAAAAATGAGAATGGCAGAGGCTGCGAAATCCGCAAAACTATATAATGCAGAGTATTTTGCAACTACTCTTACGGTAAGTCCACATAAAAATGCGCCGTTTATAAATAAAACGGGCAATGAGCTTTCAGAAGAATATGGTATTGCTTATCTTGTTTCCGATTTTAAAAAGAAAAACGGCTATAAGCGTTCTATTGAGCTTTGCCGTGAGTATAATATTTATCGACAGAATTACTGCGGGTGCGTTTTCAGCTGTCAAAATCGTACGGATACTGATAATATATAAAAAAGCGGACTTTTAACGTCCGCTTTAGTTTTTATTTATTCATACTTTGTTCTGCAAGATATCTTGCAATTGACGCAGCGTCTAAGGCTGAAATTTTGCCGTCTTTGTTAAAATCGGCATGGGACGGTAATTCGTTTCCTTTTTGTTCCGCAAGCATTTTAGCGATAAAGGCAGCATCCATGGCAGTTAATTTTCCATCACAATTAGCGTCTCCGGGAATAAAATCAATGGCGGAAAATGTTAAATCTATAGTTTTATTATTATTTTCACCGGATACGGTGATAAGGGGTTTTTCAAGTTCTTCATCAGTAAGAGTAATTTTATATGTGTATTCGGTACTGCGTTCCGTATAGTCGCTGTCTTCAATAATTATTTTATCCGTATAATAAACCGGTTGGGACTCGGCGTATGTAGGAATACCGATTTTAACTATGTAGTCACCTTCGTATTGTCCTGATTCGTAGTTAAAATTGTTGTATTCCAGATTTAAAACAAACGTGTCTGATACATGAACCTCATTGGTGTGAATAACTGTATCATACACAAGATAACCTTCAGTCGGAAATTCGGGAGTACGTTTATATATTGAAACATAAGTGTCTCTGTCTGTAGTAGTGATAATATTTACTTTTCCGCAGATGTTGTCAGGCTGGTCAGTAACAGGATTTATTATTTTTTCAGCCGCACCCGCAGATATTCCCGTAAGCATAATTGTACCCGACGATAATATCGAACAAAGTGTTTTTATTATTTTAATTTTCATTTTAACAGGCCTTTCATTATTTTTTAAAGTTTGGTACGGCAAAACCGTAGATGCATGAATCATCTATACTGTAAGATTTGGTTCTGCATGTATCGCTGCTGTTGCCTTCTACTGTGTAGACATAACCGTTTTCATAATAGTCTACGATTCCGATATGGTCGGCTACTCCGTCCGGTTCCCAGTCAAAGAAAATATAATCTCCTGACTTAGGGGTATAAGATCTGCCTTTCCACTGATTATGCGCTTTGAACCAGTCGATTCCCACCTTGCAGGATATAAAGGACGGAACGCTACCGCTCTGGACATATCCGCACTGATATGCACACCATGAGACAAAGCAAGCGCACCATTCAATACGGTAATTGAAGCCGTACCATGTCCAGTAAGGTTCGCCTCCTACGTTTCCGAGCTGTGAGAGCGCTTTGAGTACTATTTCATGATTTCCCTCTGTTGCCATAGCTCCGTTTGAATAAAAAAGATAGTCTACATTGTCAATTCTGTGTCTGTAGGTAAGCATAATTCCGTTTGAATCAAAATAATATTTTGTGGTGTTGATTGTTTTCCAGCCGGTATGCTTTTTTCCGTCGTCATTGAAATAGTATGTATTTTCTCCGATTACAGTAAATCCGGTGCACATTGTGCCGTTAGTAGCGAAATAATATTCGCCCGTTGAAAGCTTCAGCCAGCCTGTAAGCATTCTGCCGTTATCGGAAAAGTAATATTTGTGGTTGTTTATGGTCTGCCAGCCGGTTTTCATTTTACCGTCAGAGCCGAAATAATACCGATAATCGCCTATTTCAGCAAGACCGGTGACCATTGCGCCGTCTTTGCCGAAATAATATGTGCTTCCGTTGATAGCTTGGAAACCGGTTACCATTTTACCGTCGGAATTAAAGTAATATTTATTATTGCTGACAGTCTGCCAGCCGGTTGCCATATAGCCGTCTGTGTTAAAATAATATACGTCTTTTTCAACGGTTATCATTTTGTCCGCAGCCCATGTACCGTCATTGTAATAAAAGCATGCTTTTCCGTTATCGAAGGACTGAAGTCCTGTCTTAATAGCTCCGCTTGAATCAAATCTGTAAGGACGTGAATCTATATACTGTTCTCCGGTATATTTGCCGATAGTATTATCGGTGTAATAATATGTTCCGCGATAATTTATCCAGCCGTAAACAGGTTCAGCGGTTTCATAATCAAAGTATACTCTTAAACCTTTTATAGTCTGCCAGCCTGTATGTACTTTTCCGGCTGGTGAAATTATGTACCATGTTCCGTTAATGTCAATAGGAGTCTGGTTATCGTCTCCGGTAATCAATACGCCGTTTTCGTCACAGCAGTACATGTATCCCTGACACTTGCCGAATCCTGTCTGCATTATACCGGTATCTTTAAAAATGTAGGTTTTTCCGTCTATTTCATGCATGCCGATAAGCTTGCCGTACTGTTTGTCGTTGTAATAAGTATTTCCCATATAGGAGATCCAGCCGTAAACAGGACTGTGAGTTTCGCTGTCAAAATATGTTCTTATTGAATTTACTGTCTGCCAGCCTGTTTTTAATGCGCCGTTAGGTGCAAAAAGATAGGATTCACCGTCTATTTCAACGATACCGTTTGCCGGAGCGCCGTCAATATAGTAGAACCATCTGTTATTTTGCAAGCTCCAGCCGTCGGTTGATTCTGATGCAGATGTAGTTTCTGAGGTTTGCGGTTCTTCCGTAATATCGGTTGAAACGGTAGTTTCAGCCGCCGTTGTTTGAGCAGGCTCAGATACTTCGGGTATGGTTTCTTCGGTAATCGCCTCTGTAACTTCCTGTGTGACAACGGTTTCATCGGCATATGCGCTGAAGCATAATGCTCCTGCGGAAATTATTACTGCCGCTGCTGCCGGAAGAAATTTTAGAAATTTCATTAGCTGTAGATCACTCCTTGTATAAAAATAATATAATAAATATTATAACATTTTTCAACAAAAAAATCAATAATTTGTAAGTAAAACAACCTGATTTTTATAAATTCGGTATCTTGCCTCGGAAACGCCTGAGAATTTATGTAATATAGCGAATGGAACGCCCTTTCTTAAGGACGTTCCATTTATTTTGCTATATATTAGTATTTTCTTTATTTTTTTGTTTTTTTCTTGAATTGGTTTTTGCTTTAGCGGCAGCTCTTGCCTTGGCTTTTTCCTTAGCGGCAGCTTTTCTTTCAGCTTTTTTGTATGCTTCTTCAAAGAAGAACCGCTGAGCGTCGACAGGCGGATTGTCGTTTACTTTATAGACATAAGCGCCGTCCGGCAGCTGAATTCTTGCCTTGACATTATCCCTGAGAAGTATTTCAAACATATTCCATAGACGTTTTTTTATTTTTTCATTGTAAACGGGAGCAGCTACTTCAACACGTCTTATAGTATTTCTTGTCATATAATCGGCGGAACTGATATATATTTTTCTCCTTTTTTCAGTACCGAAAATGTAAATACGGCTGTGTTCCAGATATCTGCCGACTATACTTGTAACAGTAATATTTTCTGTAAATCCTTCAACACCTGCAATAAGACTGCATATGCCTCTGATTACCATATCAATTTTAACTCCTGCCTGAGAGGCTTCAATAAGCTTGTCTATAATTGTTTTGTCGCAGAGCGAATTGATTTTTATACCCACATAAGCCGGTTCGCCGTTTCTGGCAAATTCAATTTCTTCATCGATCATTTGGAGAATAGGGTCACGCAGAGCCAGCGGTGCAATTAAAAGATGTTCGGATTCTTCTATCAAGCGGTTGTTGAGCAGTGCATCAAACAGTCTTTCAGCATCTGTTCCTATATCCGGATTGGCAGTCATAAGGGAAAGGTCGGTATAAAGAGCGGAGGTTTTTTCGTTGTAATTACCCGTACCGATTTGAGTGATATATTCAGTTTTCTGACCGATTTTTCTTGTGATCAGCAAGAGCTTAGAGTGTACCTTTAAATCTCTGGGGCCGTAAATGATATTGCAGCCGGAATCCTGTAAGCGTCTTGACCAGCCGATATTGTTTTCTTCGTCAAAACGGGCGCGGAGTTCAACCAAAACAAGTACGTTTTTGCCGTTTTCGGCGGCGTCGCACAGCGCTTCTATGATCTGACTGTTTTTCGCAAGACGGTAAAGGGTGATTTTAATATCTGTTACCTTTGGATCCTTTGCCGCTTCGTTCAGCAGCTGAATAAAAGGCTTTATAGATTCATAAGGGTAGCTCAGGAGAATATCACGTCTTTTTATTTGGGGAATTATATTCATAGTTTCGGCTATGCTTTCGGATTTCTGAGGTACCAGCTTGTCGAATTTAAGAGAAGGATCGTTGCAGATATCTGCAATGTCTCCGGCAAAGGACAAATCAAGAGGAGTTTTAAGATAAAAAATATGTTCTTCATTTAATTCAAGCTTTTTGCATAGGAATTCCAGTGCGGGCTGACTGAAAGTTTCAGATAGCTGAAGACGTACCGGATGAAGTTTTTTTCTTTTTTTACATAGTTCTTCCATAACTTCTCTGAAGTCCAGGTCATGATCGTAAAGACCTTCTTCAACGGTTATGTCTGCGTTTCGGGTAATTCTGAAAAGTGTTTTGTCAATTATTTTGTAATTTTTGAATACGTTAGGAGCATAGTGAAGAATAAGATCTTCCGCCAGAATAAACCGTTTTCCGCCGTTTAGGAGGATTACTCTGCTGAACTGTCCGCTTGCAGGGATAATGCCGATTTTTATATTTGATTTGGACTGAATCTGCAAAGCGCAATAAATTTGTTTATTGTTGAGGAAAGGAAAGGGAGTTTTTTTATCGATAATAAGGGGGGAAATAAGAGGTTTTATTTCCTTTTTAAAATATGCTTCGAGGTATTTTTGCTCTTCGATTGAAGCTGAACGGAAATTAACCTGTTCCACGCCATGCTCCATCAGTTCAAGCATTATATTTTTGTAGGCTATATCTTTCATAGGTTCAAGTTCGTTGACCTTGTCAAATATGGCCGATAACTGCTTTTTTGCGGTCATTTGGGTTTTGTTGTCTTTCTTTTTCGGATTGACAAGCATCTGGTCGTAAAGAGAGCCTACGCGTACCATAAAAAATTCATCTAAATTACTTTGAAAAATAGCGGCGAAGTTAAGTCTTTCCAATAGCGGGACTCTTTTGTCCTGCGCTTCTTCCAGAACACGTTCATTGAATTTCAGCCAAGATAGTTCTCTGTTTTCATAAACTGCTGCTGTCATAATTTTACCTCCGTTGTTGCGATTGCTGTACAATTGTTATATTACTTATATTATATAATAAATACCGGATTTCGTCAAGAATTAATGTATAAATTTTCTTTGAATTTTACGTAAAATTTATGTAAAATGCACTTACTTTTTGTAAAAAAGGTAGTAAAAAACTTTAATTTCATTTTAAATTTTACAAAATGAGGCATGACAGGCAAATAAATGAGAAATGAGGCAGTTTAAGGCTTGGCAGACAGGGAATAAAAATATAACTTATTTAATCTGCTGTTTTAAGTTCTGTATTGGGATAATAGTGTTCCAGAATTTCCTTGTATGTTTTGCCTTCTTTTGCCATAGCATTTGCTCCGTACTGGCTCATGCCCACGCAATGTCCGTAGCCTCTTGTGGTAATTTTGAAGCCGTCGTCATACTCAATATCAAACGATGCAGAACGCAGTGAAAGAGCCGCACGTATTTCCTGACCTGTAACTGTAAGATTACCCGCCTTTATTTCCAGAACTGTATTTGACTTGCTTTTTGAAACGTCTGAAAACCATTCTTCTGGTTTATCTCCCAGTTTAATATCGTCAAAGGCGTTTTCAAGACGTTCTTTTACTTCGTCCGCAGTATATTCATATTCTTCCATATATTTGGGAGCTTCTGTGTCATAATCACTTTCGACCGGTATAAGATATTCGACTTTGCTTCCCCATACGTTTTCGGCGCTTTCTGTTGTTCCGGAAGACATAGAATGGAAGGCGGCTATAATAGGTTCATCTTCATAAACCAGTATTTCGCTTTCAACGTCTGAAACGGCGTTTTTAATTTTTTCTATATACTGTTCATAATTGTCGCCATAATACTGTTTTGCCTGATTTTCAGTAAAATATGCCTGATATTTACTGCTGTCATTGGAAAAGTAAGCACCGTTTAGCTCTTTGTCCGGAGAAGTCAGCGCCTTTTCTTTCTGACGCTGCGCATATGTATGAGCAGCGACAGCCTGGGCTTTAAGAGCTTCCGGTTCAAAGGTAGCCGGCATTTCAGCGCAGACTGCTCCGACTACGTAGTCAAACACTGAGATTTCTTCTACTTTTCCGGTAGTGATATCCAGGACTTTAAAGCTTTCCTGATCGTCGCTGGCGGCTTTATTTTCCTTTTCATTTTCTTTTTTTGAATTTTCAGACGACTCTTGAGCTTCCGTCTGTTTTTTAGTTTCTTTTTCAGAGTTTTCTGATTTGTAAACTGCCGCTGTCGGTTCGGCTGCCGATGTGTGTCTGAGTTCGGATACTGCAAGCGGAGCAGCGGGAACGGTAACAAGAAGTGCGGCAAAAATAACTGCTGCGGAAATATATGATTTCATATATATGACCTCTTTTCTTTTTTGTCTTAATTAAAAATATGAAGCAAAATCAGAAATTATATGTTTCAGCCGTTAAAGTTGACATATTTGCTGAAATCGGTTATAATAAAATTTAAATATAATAGAATGGGAGTGAGCATGTGAATAGTTTTAATGAGAATAACGGTATTAAAAGATTATGCAGCGACTTGTCCGAAAATTCCAAAATTGATCCGAAGCTTTACGACAAATTTTATGTCAAAAGAGGTCTCAGGAATAAAGACGGTACGGGAGTCGTGGCGGGAATCACCAATATCTGTAATGTACATGGCTATGTTGTAAATGAGGGTGATGTAGAGCCTATAGACGGAGAACTGATCTATCGCGGCTATAGTATTAAGGAATTGGTTGCAAACGTTGAAAAGGAAGATCGTTTCGGTTTTGAAGAAATAGCTTATCTTCTGCTTACCGGACGCCTTCCGTCAAGTAATGCGCTTAAAGGCTTTTCTGCGTATCTGGCTGAAAGAAGAGAACTTCCTCAGGGATTTGTAGTGGATATGATACTAAAGGCGCCTTCAAAGAATATTATGAATAAGCTGGGAAGAAGCGTGCTTGCCCTTTATTCTTATGACGATGAATGTGAAAATCACAGTATTGAAAACGAAATGCGCATAGCAATTGATCTTATTGCAAAACTGCCGGTTATTATGACTAATGCGTATCAGGTAAAGAAAAGTCATTATGAAAATAAAAGCATGATTATGCATCATCTGATCAAGGATTACAATACGGCGGAAACAATTCTTTCTCTTTTGCGTATGGACAGGAGTTTTACAAAGGAAGAAGCTCAGCTTCTTGATACTATGCTTATGCTGCATGCCGAGCACGGAGGAGGAAATAATTCTACTTTTACATGCAGAGTGCTTACTTCTTCGGGTACTGACGCTTATTCCGCATATGCTTCTGCAATAGGCTCTTTAAAAGGTCCTAGACACGGAGGAGCTAATATTAAGGTTATGCATATGCTTGACGATTTTAAATCTAATGTAAAAGATTGGGAAAATGAAGGTCAGGTTGCCGACCATATGAGAAAGGTACTTAATAAAGAGGCGAACGACGGCTCCGGACTCATTTACGGTATGGGACATGCAGTTTATACCCTTTCCGATCCGAGAGCGGTTATCCTTAAACGCAAGGCTTTTAATCTGGCTAAGGGCAAGGATATCGAAGCTGAATTCAGACTTCTGGATACTATTGAAAGACTGACACCGGAGTTGTTTAAGGAAGTAAAAGGAAGCGATAAGGTCGTATGTGCCAATGTGGATATGTATTCGGGTCTTGTTTACAAAATGCTTCGTATTCCGCCGGATTTGTATACGCCGCTTTTTGCAGTTTCGAGAATAGTCGGCTGGGCGGCTCACAGAATTGAGGAGATCCTTACAGGCGGAAGGATAATTCGTCCGGCATATAAGGCGGTAGCAAAAACAAGAGACTATGTACCTATTGAAAACAGATAAAAAACTGTAGTTTAAACTCAAAGCATAGGAGGAAGAATGCAATTGAATAAAATAAAATTTATAATAATGCTTTTCCCTCTTTTGCTTACGGGGTGCTCGCTGAATACTTCTATAGACGCTCTTTTGACGCCTCCTAAGCTGAGCGCTCAGCAAGAACAGATTTACAGCGCTCTGAAAAATTATACCGGTCCCAATATCAGTTTGAAATACCCCAGATCAGGCGAGAATCTTTCCGCCTTTATCGTAGACGATATTGATAACGATTCCCAGGAGGAGGCAATAGTTTTTTACAAGAAAAACGCCATTAAAACAGAAGATAATTCCCTGCGCATAAATATTCTCGACCAGGAGGATTCAGTATGGCGGTCGGTATACGACCGTGCTGCTGACGGAAATGAAGTTGAACAGGTTATGATCACAAAACTGGGAGAGCATGACAGGGTTAACATAGTTGTCGGTTACAGCCTTATAAACCAAAGTGAAAAGGTTGTGAGCATTTACGATTATTCCGACGGAAATCTGAATACTACATTTGAAAATAATTATTATTCCCTTTTTGACGCCGTAGATTTAAACGGCGACGGGAAAAAAGAATTTTTTACCGTCTTGAACCAGAGTGCTTCCCGCAGGGCGTCAGCCGCAGTTTACTATCTTGCCGAAAACGGCAATTATCTGCGTTCATCGGTTGAGCTGAACGAAAGCTATACAAATTACAGAAATCTGACCTACGGTGAATTTACCGATGATTTGAAAGCGGTTTATCTTGATGCGGAAACAAGCAGCGGAACTATTGTAACTGAAATACTTTCTGTAGACAGTGAAAACAATCTGTCTGTTGTTTTCAGTCCCGACCTTGAAAAGGAGGAGACTATGCGTCCGTCTGCTTATGAAAGTACAGATATAGACGGAGACGGATTTGTGGAAATTCCGGTTCCTGTTTCCTGTCCGGGATATGACGAATCCGAAGATGATCGGATATTTCTTACTAAATGGTATGAATTAAAAAACGAAAAGTTGGAACGGAAATATCTGAGTTATATGACTATTACCGACGGATATACTTTTATTATTCCTGAAAAATGGTACGACCATGTAACCGTTATTGTCAGCTCGGTTGATAATGAAGTAAAAATATGCAGTTATGATAAAGATCCTGAGGACTGCGTTGAAATTTTAAGAATAAAAACCGTTTCTGAAAGTGCAGAGACTGATAAGCTGTGGAAAGACGGCTATGATCTGCTTCATTCAAGAGGCGATAAAATGTTTTTTATAAAAGTAAATAAGGAAAATGAATTTGTGGATTCGCCGGCGGAAATAATGATGAAATTCATTTTTGAGGATTAACGGCGGAAGGGAAATGGAGTCTTTTATGAAACGTATATTGGTATGTGAAGACGAGGATACGATACGTGACTTTGTGGTTATCAATTTAAAGCGTGCAGGATATGAAGTGCATGATGTAAACTGCGGAGAGGATGCATTAAAATTATTTGTTGAAGAAAAGGGAAATTTTGACATAGTACTGCTCGATATAATGATGCCGGGAATAGACGGATTTACAGTATGCAAAAAGCTTCGTGAAAAAAGCTCTACGCTGGGAATCATAATGCTTACTGCAAAGGCACAGGAAATGGACAAGGTAAGCGGACTGATGATGGGCGCTGACGACTATATAACTAAGCCGTTTTCACCCTCCGAGCTGACCGCAAGGGTAGACGCTATTTATAGGAGAGTCTGCATGAGTTTCGTTAAAGAGGACGAATCGACAGTACTTGAATCCGGTCCTTTCAGTCTGAACCTTAAGAGCAGGACGGTGTCAAAAAACGGAAAGCCTATTGAGCTTACGCAGGTGGAATATCAGATAATGGAGTACTTTTTAAACAATAAAAATACAGCTCTTGACCGTTCAAGTATTTTGGCTCATATCTGGGGCGATAATTATTACGGTGACGATAAGATAGTCGATGTAAATATAAGACGAATAAGAATGAAAATAGAGGATGAGCCTTCAAACCCTAAATATATTCTCACAATTTGGGGGTACGGCTATAAATGGAATGAGAAATAATTTAAACGGAGTTGCGGGTTCATTGGGTAAGAAAAGCATAACAAAACGTTGGCTTCTAAATAATATGGGAATAATCCTTATGATCATGATGGTACTGGAAATGATCCTTATTTATGTGGTTCAGAACTATTATTACAATTCGGCAAAGCAGTATCTGACTTCGAAATTGAATGCTGTTACCAGTGTTCTTTCACTTTATGCTGATGACGGCACCGTTAATTTTTCGTCAGAAGTGAGAAATATGGTTGAAAATTTTTCGGAAAAAGATAGAATGGAACTTATGGCAATAAATTCAAAAGGGAAAATCTCCATGACGTCTTCCGGATTCTCTCCTGACGCCGCAGTTTATATGTCGGATTATGAAGAAGCTATGAAAGCCGAAAATAAATACGGATATTACGTGGGCAAACAAGACAGCGGCGAGAGAATCATGGCTGTTACATATTCAATTTCTTCAATGAACTCCGAATACAGTGCGGTCAGAGTGGTGGTCTCGCTGGCAGAAGTTGACTCTGCCGTTACCGGATTTATTGTGATTTTTACAGCGACTTGTATAGGAATACTTCTCCTTCTTGCATTTACCGGATTTTATTTTATCGGTTCCATTGTAAAACCGGTTCAGCAGATAAGCGAAATAGCGGCAAAATTTGCAAAGGGAGATTTTTCCGTAAGAATAAAGCATGACAGCGACGATGAGATCGGCGATCTGTGTACGGCGATCAATCATATGGCAGACGAGCTTTCCAATGCGGACGCTATGAAAAACGAGTTTATTTCTTCTGTTTCCCACGAGCTCAGAACGCCGCTGACAGCCATTAGAGGCTGGGCTGAAACTATCAGGACAGAAAGAGATCCTGTAATTTTCAAAAAAGGTATCAGAGTCATAACAAACGAAACTGAAAGACTTTCCCAGATGGTCGAGGAACTTCTTGACTTTTCAAGAATGCAGAGCGGACATTTTACATTGCAGCAGTCTGCTATGGACGTTCTTGCCGAGTTAGGGGAGGCTGCCCTGATTTACGCTGAAAGAGCAAAGATCGAAGATATAACCATGACCTATGAAGAACCGGAAATGCTTCCGGTAGTTTACGGAGACAAAAACAGAATACGTCAAGTGTTTATCAATATTATTGATAATGCGATAAAATATTCCAACAGAGGCGGAACAGTAAAAATAGTTGCCGGAACATCTCCTGAGGGAGATATACGGGTTACCGTTGAAGATAACGGCTGTGGGATCAGAAAATCCGATTTGCCGAAAATAAAAACAAAGTTTTATAAAGCAAACCATACTAAAAAAGGTTCCGGTATCGGTCTTGCAGTCGCAGATGAAATTATTCAAATGCACGGGGGTACGCTTACTCTTGAAAGCGAAGAAGGCAAGGGTACCAAAGTTACTATAACTATTCCTCCGCAGAAGCCGGAGGATAAATAACAGTCCTGTATGGACGGAAAGGCAAACGCAGATGAGTGAAAAAAATCAGCAGCATAAGTCAAAAATAGGCGGACAGGCTCTTATTGAGGGTATTATGATGAACGGGGTAAAAAAAGGCGCTATGGCGTGCCGTCTGCCGAACGGTGAGATCGATGTAGAGATATGGGATAAAAAACCGGTTACCGCATGGTACAGGAAAACTCCTTTGATAAGAGGAATTTTCAACTTTGTTATTTCTATGAAAGACGGTTATAGCTGTCTTATGAAATCTGCTGAAAAACAGATGGACGACGAAGAAGCGGAAGAAGACGAAAAGCTCAGCGACAAGGCGATGAATGCTATTATGGGCGTAGTTATGGTTTTAAGTCTTGTAATCGCTGTGGGACTGTTTGTATTCCTGCCCAAATGGATAGTGAATTTTGCTGATGTTCTGACTGTCAACAGATTTGTCCGCTCATTAGCTGAAGGTATCATAAAAATTATAATTTTTATAGGTTATCTTGCGGCTACTGCATTGATGAAGGACGTAAAGCGTACATATGAGTATCACGGAGCGGAGCATAAAACTATAGCATGCTTTGAAGCCGGACTGGAGCTTACTGTTGAAAACGTTAAAAAGCAGGTTAGATTTCATCCAAGATGCGGAACAAGCTTTATATTTATTACTCTTATTATCAGTATACTTGTAATGTGTCTTGTGCCGTTTACTGTGGTATGGCAGCGTGTGCTTTCAAGCGTTATTCTTCTGCCGCTTATGGTGGGAATATCATATGAGCTGATACGTATTGCCGGACGTTATGAAAATATTTTTACAAAAATTCTTTCAGCCCCGGGACTGTATATACAGCGTCTTACAACCAAAGAACCGGACGATAAGGAAATTGAGTGCGCTATTGCCGCTATAAAGCCGTGTATACCTGATAATCTTGAGGAGGATAAGTGGTGACCGCTCCGGAGCTTTATTTTCATGCAAAAAAAATATTTGAATGCAATAATATTGAATCTGCGTCCTTTGAAGCTATGTGTATTCTGGAACATGTTTTCGGAAAGAAACTTTCAGTACTTCTTCTGGAAAAACCAACCGCTTCAGAGGAGCAGAAAAATACCGTCAATAATTTAGCGTACAGGAGAATCAGCGGATATCCACTTCAATATCTTTTAGGAAAATGGGAATTTTTCGGTTTTCCCTTTTATGTAGGGGAGGGAGTTTTAATTCCAAGACAGGATACTGAAACTCTTGTTGAAACGGTACTAAAAATCAAACTGCCTGAAAATCCTAAGATTTTGGATCTTTGCAGCGGCAGCGGCTGTATTGCGGTATCTCTTGCACTGAATATAAAAAATGCCGATGTTACTGCCGTTGAAATTTCAGATAAAGCGGCTGAATACATAAAGAAAAATGCAGAACTCAATAATACTGACTTAAATATAGTCAAGGACGATGTTCTGTCAGAGAAAACGGCGGAAATATTCAGCGGAATTGACGTAATAGTCTGTAATCCGCCTTATCTTACGGCTGAGGATATGAAATCCCTGCAAAAAGAAGTAACATTTGAACCTGAAACTGCTTTGTTTGGCGGTAAAGACGGTCTTGATTTTTATAGAAGCATTACAAAACTCTGGAAAGATTGTCTTAAATCAGGGGGTATTCTTGCCTATGAGATCGGTATGGGACAGGAAGACGCCGTTATGAAAATACTTGAAGAAAATAATTTTATTAATATAGAAATGACAGAAGATTTATCCGGAATAATACGGGTTGTCCGTGGAGAAAAAATTTAACGGAGGAATACAAAATGGCAAAATCAGACTTAAAGAAAAAAGTAAAAGCGATAGCTGTTCCAGTAACTAAGGACGAAAAGAAAAAAGCACTTGAAAGTGCCATAGCTCAGATAGAAAAGAATTTCGGAAAAGGAGCTATAATCAAGCTCGGTGCTAATCAGACTATGAAGGTTGACGCTATTCCTACCGGTTCTATGGGATTGGATCTTGCTTTGGGTATAGGCGGCGTTCCAAGAGGACGAATTGTTGAGCTTTACGGTCCGGAAAGTTCGGGTAAAACAACCGTTGCTTTGCATATTATTGCAGAGGCTCAGAAACAGGGCGGAGAAGTTGCATTTGTAGACGTTGAACACGCTCTTGATCCTAAATATGCGGCAGCTGTAGGCGTTAATGTTGACGATCTTTTAGTGTCACAGCCTAACAGCGGTGAAGAAGCTCTTGAGATTATGGAAGCACTTGTAAGATCCGGTGCTATTGATGTTGTGGTACTGGACTCTGTTGCGGCTCTTACTACAAAAGCTGAAATTGACGGCAATATGGGGGACTCCAATGTAGGTCAGCTTGCAAGACTTATGTCACAGGCAATGAGAAAGCTTACTCCGCTTCTTTCAAAAACAAACTGCGTTGCCGTATTTATTAATCAGATCCGTGAAAAGATCGGCGTAATGTACGGTAATCCTGAGACGACTCCGGGCGGACGAGCACTGAAATTCTATTCCTCTGTAATTATTGACGTCAGAAAAGGAGAACCTATAAAGAACGGTACTGAACTGATAGGAAACCGTACTAAGATTAAAGTTAAGAAAAATAAGGTAGCTCCGCCGTTTAAGGAATGTGAATTTGATATTATTTTCGGTAAGGGCATTTCAAGAATGGGCGAGGTACTGGATATTGCAGTTGAACTGGATATAATCAAAAAGAGCGGTTCTTGGTTCAGCTATGACGGAAAAAAGCTTGGTCAGGGACGAGATAATGTTAAAAAGGCACTTGAAGAAAATCCTGAAATGCTTAAAGAGATCGAGCAGAAGGTCATGGAAAATAAGGACGCACTTGAAGCTGCGGCAAGTACTGTTTCAAGTAAAAGCAAGCTTGAGGAAGCGGCAGAAAATGCAGCAGGTACTGAAAATATAGACGAAATTGTAGGCAGTATGACAGACAGCTTTGATGACATTGATCCCGTTGTTAACGCAGAAGACGATTTCGAAGAATTTACTCCTGCCGAATAAAATATAATGGTAATTACAACACTTGAAAAATATAAGGGTGAAATGTTCTGTGTTATAGCAGACGGTAATAAAAGAGCTTATCTTCACAGGGATATTATAAGCAAATTTCAGCTTCAAGAGGGTATGGAAATAAGCAGAGAAAGGTTTGCAGAAGTACTGTTTGCATCGGAACTGAGACGTGCGGCAAGGAGAGCCATGTACCTTATAAATGAAAGGGAATATTCTTATATCGGACTTTTTGAAAAGCTTATCAAAAACTATCCGGAGGATATCTGCTATAAGGTAGCTGATATGATGGCGGCAAAGGGGTATGTAAACGACCGCAGATTTGCTGAGGGACTGGTCTATAATTATGCACATTGTAAGCTTTATGGTCCTAAAAGAGTTCGTCAGGAGCTTTTTAAAAGAGGTATAAGAGGACGTGTTGCCGATGATGCTGTTGAAAGCTGTTATAATGGTCTGTGTGACAGGTTGGAAGCTCTTATAGAAAAAAAGTATGCCGGATATCTTGAAGATCCGGAGGATTTAAAATCAGTGAATAAGGCTAAAAACGGACTTGTAAGAGCCGGATATGACTATGATGACATTAATAAAGCTATAAAAGATTTTTTGGAAAAATAAGGAGGGCAGTTATGCCTATTAAAATCGGAATGGTTTCTTTGGGATGCTCCAAGAATTTGGTGGATTCCGAAAGAATGCTTTATAAATTCAGAAAAAGAGGATACGAACTGGTAACAGAGCCGGGACTTTCCGATATTGCAGTTGTTAATACCTGCGGGTTTATTCAGTCTGCAAAGGAGGAGGCAATTGAGACTATCCTTGAACTCGTTAAGCTTAAGGAAGAGGGTACTATAAAAAAGATCGTTGTGACCGGTTGTCTTTCCGAACGCTATCAGCAGGAAATGGCAGATGAGTTTCCTGAGATCGACGCTGTTGTTGGTATCGGCGACCAAAAAGACATTATTGATATCCTTGATCATGTTCTTGCAAACGAACGAGTTGTTCATTTTGACGACAAGATAAATCTTCCTGTAACCGGTGAACGCATTATTTCTACTCTTCCTTTTTTTGCTTACTTAAAAATTGCAGAAGGCTGTAATAACTGCTGCACTTACTGCGCAATTCCGAAAATCAGAGGCCCTTACAGAAGCGTTCCAATGGAGGAAGTTCTGAAGGAAGCTAAATGGCTTGCTGAAAACGGCGTAACGGAAATCATAGTTATCGCTCAGGATACTACAAGATATGGCGAGGATCTATACGGCAAATCAAAACTGCCGGAGCTTTTGGAAAAGCTCTGCGGTATAGACGGTCTGAAGTGGATTCGTGTGCTTTACTGCTACCCTGAGAGAATTACCGATGAGCTTTTGGAAGTAATAGCAAATCAGGAAAAAATAGTAAAGTATATGGATATTCCTATACAGCACTGCAACGGCGAAATACTTAAAAGAATGAATCGCAGAGGCGATCGTCAGTTTCTAACAGAACTTATGAAAAAGATAAGAAATAAGGTGCCTGATATTGTTATCAGGACAACGCTTATTACAGGCTTTCCCGGTGAAACACAGGAACAGTTTGAAGAGCTTGCAGAGTTTGTAAAGGATATGAGGTTTGACAGACTGGGTTGTTTTGCGTATTCACAAGAGGAGGGGACTGCGGCTGCTAAATTTGACGGTCAGCTTGATGAGGAAATAAAAACTCACAGAGCGGATATTATTATGGAACAGCAGCAGCTAATCAGTGAGGAAAAGAATTCAGAGAAAATGGACGGCGTATTTGAAGCGGTTGTTGAGGGTTTTGACAAGTGGGCTGAATGCTATTTCGGAAGAACTGCGGGAGACGCTCCGGATATTGACGGAAAGATTTTCTTTACCAGTGATGAAAAACTGGAGATAGGTCAGTATGTTACGGTTAAAATTACAGATACTTTAGATTATGATCTTATCGGAGAGGTGATATCCAATGAATCTTCCAAATAAGCTTACCCTTTTAAGAACGATTCTTGTTCCTGTATTTCTAATTTTTGTATTGATCGACAGTATTCCGTTTAACTATACGATTGCTCTTGCCGTTTTTGCGGGGGCGTCAATTACCGATGCTTTGGACGGTCATATTGCAAGAAAAAACAATTTAGTAACAAGCTTTGGAAAATTTCTCGATCCTCTTGCGGATAAAGTACTGGTAGTATCAGCACTTGCGGCATTTGTTGATCTGAAAATAATAAGCTCTGTACCGCTTATCATAATAGTGGCAAGAGAATTTATGGTTTCCGGACTGAGACTTGTAACTGCCGGTAATGGTATTGTTGTAGCGGCAGGATTCTGGGGCAAGCTGAAAACTGCATTTACTATGGTTTCTGTTGTGTTTATTTTAATTTATCTTGCTGTTTCAGGCGATTTTGAGTGGTTTGGACTTAACATTTCCAATAAAATCAATGATGTGTGCGATTATATTATTCAGATATTGATCTGGGTTTCGACTGCTCTTACTGTAATTTCCGGTCTTGTTTATCTTAAAGGCTACTGGAAGTATATTGATGCAGATAAATAACCTACTTTTTTGAAAAAAAGTAGGCAAAAAACTTTTATATCGTTTTTAGTTAGATGATATAATTAAAATAAGTCTCGACAGGTAAGTAAATAAAAAAATGAAGAAAAAATTTGAAAAGGCTGGGCAAAAACTTTTACATCGTCTTAGTGTAATGTTATAATTAAAATAAGTCTCGACAGGTAAGTAAACTAAAGAATGAAGAAAAAGTTGAAGCTTTATGTCAGTTATGAAAGGACTGGAAGAAAAGTGAAACACAGAATAATCTGCAATATATCACTTGCAGCTGTATTGGGATATAGAATTTATTTGATACTCAACAGTACACAGTATGAATCATTTTACAGCGGAACTTACAGTGGCAAAATAGGAACAGAACTTCTTTTCCGCTTTTTATGGCAGTGGCTGCCGTTTATCGTAATTGCAGTTGGATTCTTAGCCAATTTTTTTAAACATCCAGTTGATATAGCTATTAACGGTTTATGTATAGGATTAAGCATGTTTTCATTTTTTTGTGAAGGATTTTTATTCATTACAGATTTATTTGACGGTTATACTCATGATTTTGTTAAACCGTCAATTAATATATTTATTGTTATTATTTCTGTTGTTTCAATTGTTTTCAGTGCAAAGGAATATGAAAAAAAGAAAAAAGCCGGTTTACTTAATAATAAAAATACTTAAGCGCTTATGATAATCATAAGCGCTTTTTTACAATAAAGTATAATCTCTTTCAAAGAGTTCCTCATAGATTTGTTTTTTTAAAAACCCTTCCGGTACTTTTTCAAGAAGCTTGTTTCTGATAAATACCTTGCTTTTCTGAGGATAACGAGGCATAAAATTGAGTGCAAGAATGTGTGAAAGTTCACGCTTCCAGAGCAGTTCCATTTGCTTTTTCAATTTAAATTTAGGATTTATTCTGTGAGGGCGGATAAGCTCGACTTCCGTACCGTTTTCAGTTTCATATACGCAGAAGATTCCCCAGTAATCAGGGACATGCTTTTCCACGCCTTTGCGGTGCTTTTTACCTACAACTACATAATTCCAATCGAAATAGAGATCGTAATTTTTTACCTGTGAAGAAAGCCGTGTATAAGAGTCATTGTCGCTTTTAATTTCAAATCCGATAAGACCTCTTTCGGTAACTGCATAAATATCGGCTCTGGATGTATTTATCGGTACTTCTTCAAAGGTACGGTGTTTACCGTAATTGTAATCAAGGTAGAGAAATAATGCCTCTCTTATGCCGGGGTCAAGCATTACAGATTTTTACCCATTTCATAAGCTTTTTTCAGTACGGTGTCGATATTGCTGTCACCGCCGATAATAAGCTTATCAGTCAGTTCCATACCTTTACCTGTAAATGTACTTAAGTACCAGTCATAGGTAGCGGGATATTTCGAATAATTTTCAGGAGCACCCTGTGCAAAAATACCGGCAAGCTTTATTCCAGGCTGAAGACGGGAAGTCTTGTCCGGATTGTTCATGCAGTAATGCCTGTTCATAAATGTGATCATAGGTCCTGCAATATTTGCATAGTAGTTAGGTGAGGTTACAAGCAAAGCCGAGCATGAACGCAGTTCACCGTAATATTTCTGCATGTCATCCTGTATAACGCAGTCAGTACCGTTTCTGCGGCAGCTTCCGCAGCCGGTACAGCCCTTGATATTCATATCATTTGCTCTGAAAATGACTGATTTGTATCCATCTTCTTCTGCACCTTTTATAAACTCCATTGCGGCCTTTTCAGAGACGGAGTCCCGTCTGGCACTTCCTAAAACAACAACTAATTTTTTCATTTATAATACCTCCGAAAAAAGAACGGCAAAAACCGTTCTTTTTAAAATAATCATTCAAGATCTACAATAGTCTTTGATACTGATGAAACATTTTTAATAAGCGTTTTGAAAATACCCCAGACGCCCAGACCTGCAAACAGTATACCGATAAGAATATTTCCGACAAAAGTTTTTATGTAATGCGAATCCTCAAAAAGCAATGACATATATTCAGGAATATCCGACCATTCACCATAAAGCGTTCCATTACTTATATAGTATGCCAATTGGATTCCGTCGCCGAGGAATTGTGCAAAGACAACGCATATTATAACAAGCAAAGCCATAATTGGAATTACTGATTTTTTTACTTTTCCGCCAAACATGGTATACCCTTTAACTATTGCTGCACCTATAAGTGCACCCAGCCAGCCTACGAACCAGCCCAAAGCGTAAACGACAGCCCACGGAATAGCTGAAACCAATCCGAAAATAACACTGCCTAAAAGACCTTTTCCGGCGTTTGATTCAGAATTTTTAAATTCCTCTTCTTCGGCTTTAACATTGTTAATAAGTGCCTGTGCACATGCACTGTGCATACAGACTGCGTGACCGCCCAGAAGTTTTTTTACTTCGTCTCCCTGCATAGGATTACCGCATTCAGGACAAATACTTTCCGGTGCACCAGAAGCTGCTACTATTGGCATAAACCAGTCAATAAAAGGTTCAAGACGCTTCATTATTCCCATTGAAACTACAAATCCTATGCTGATATAACTGTCGTTTACGTCTATAAAATCTATTTTGTACTGCTTCTGAGCGTTTGCGCTGTTTAATGCTTCAAGGATCTTATTTTTTACATCTTGGTTGATAACCGTTGAAATGTACAGTTCCCTTATCATTCTGCCGTTGTTAATATCCCTCAGTGTAACAGTATAGCCGTTTAAATTGCCGTAGCAAATGTTATGTGAAATTTTCATTCCCTTTTTAACAGCCAATTTTTTTAAATCTGAATTTACCACCAATAATCCCTCCATTATTTTAATATATTTATATTAACACATTTTAATAAATATGTCAATATTCGACATTAAAATAAAAAAAGAACATCTTCATAATCGCTTATAAAGACGTTCCTTTTATAAATAGAATTATTCAGCAGCAGGTGCTGAAACAGGACATGTACCTGCACAAGCGCCGCAGTCAATACATGTATCAGCATCGATAACGTACTTGCCATCTCCTTCTGAGATAGCTCCAACTGGACATTCACCAGCACAAGCGCCGCAGCTGATGCATTCATCTGAAATTTTGTATGCCATTATTAACACCTCCGAACGATTAATAGAGCAAATTACTTTACTCTCTATTAATATTCTATCATATTTTTAAAAAAAAGCAAGAGTTTTTTTAAAATTGATGATTGACAAATTCTTTATAAAGGTATACTATAAAAAAGGTAATTTTAAAGTTAAGGGTGATATAAAATGATCATAGATTTTCATACGCATGCGTTTTCTGAAAAAATCGTAGAGAAGGCAATGAGTAAGCTAACAGCTACTTCAGGTATGAAGCCGTATACAGACGGAACAGTAAACGGACTTCTTGAAATAATGAATAATTCGGGAGTTGATAAATCGGTAGTTCTGCCTATTGCTACGAAACCGTCTCAGCAGAGGATTGTAAATAGTTGGGCAAAGGAGATAATGTCCGACAAAATATATGCTTTTGGGAGCGTGCATCCTGATGCAGAGGACGCTCTTGAAGAACTTGACAGAATAAAAGAATCGGGTCTTTACGGTGTTAAGCTGCATCCGGATTATCAGAATTTTTTTGCTGATGATGAGAAGGCATTTCCCATATATCAAAAATGTTCTGATCTTGGTCTTATGATCGTTTTTCATGGAGGCTATGATCCAATGTGCGATGTTATTCATGGTAGTCCTAAAGCATTTGCAGAAATTCATAAGAAATTTCCGGATCTTACTATGGTACTTGCTCATCTGGGAGGAATGTACCGTTGGGAACAGACTGAACGTATTATTGCCGGAACAGACGGTAATGTTTATCTTGATGTAAGCTGTATTGCAGGAGAAATCGGACAGGATATTCTGAAAAGAATTATTGAAAAGCATGGTACAGATAGAATCTTATTTGCCAGCGATTGTCCGTGGGATGATCCGGCAAATGAAATAAAAATGATTAACGCTTTGGATATTTCTCAGGAGGATAAGGAAAAAATATTTTATAAAAATGCTGCCGGACTGCTGGGAATAAAGTGCTAAAACGACCTTTTTTATACTATTGACTAATTATTTTTATTATGTTAAAATATCTCTATACATTATTGATTAAAGGAGATTCCAAATGAAAAGATTTTTTACGGGTATTATAGCGTCGATCGTTGTAGCTGCTGCTTTTACAGGATGTAATGAAGTGAAAAAAGAAAATTATGTTACCTATAGTACTTCTGACAGCTCAAGCGTTCAGCAGAATAGTAATGATAATACAGATACTGATTATCCTGAAACCGCCGATTGGTCAACGCTTACATTTGGTATAGATTCAGTTTTTTATACGCCGGAATTTAATTACAAGGATCTTACTGATATAGGTTGGTCCTTTGACCCCTCTAATTATGGATTAGAGGATTGTACCTTGAATTCTGAGATTAGATTATCATGTGATGTTTATTTGAATCATGAGGGCGTTGACGAGGGCGTATTGGCAGTTGGATTTGCAAACGTCGGTCAGGAAGAGGTTCCGCTTGCAGATTGTCAGATATGGGCTGTAAAGGTTGAAATAAAGGATAAGACAAATTATCCTCAGTTTGCAGTTCCCGGTAACGTAAAATGGAATGCGTCAATAGATGACGTCAAAGGGGCACTGGGGGAACCGTCTGAATCAAACCGTGACGAATCGCAGGGTTCTACAGAATTGATTTACAATAAGGACGGAGCATATATAGTTCATTATTATGTCTATGACGACGGCGGAATGATGAAATTCTGGATTGAAAAGTATTAAAATTAAATGGAACGCTTTTTATTGAAAGGCGTTCCATTTTTATTGATTTCAGCTTTCGTATTTTCTTACCCGCAAAGGAATACTCAGTTTATCGGCGATTTCCTGAGCTGCTGCAATTTCTTCGCTGCCGATTACGTCAACTACTGTAAAAACAACTGTTTTAACATACTTTTTGCAGTCGATAGCAAATCTTTGCATTGCTTCAAAGGATTTATCGCCGAATGAAGGACGTGTGACTTTTAAATATTCTTCCTTTGTTCCTGCATTCAGGCTTATTGAAACAATGTCGCAAAGTCCTTGAAGCTTATAAGCAACAGGTTTGCCGTGAATAAGGTCGGCTAAGCCGTTGGTGTTTAATCTTATTGGAGGACCGTCGTTTTTCTTTATAAATGACGCTGCGGCAGTCAAGGAGTCAAGTCTTTCAGTAGGTTCGCCGTATCCGCAGAAAACTATTTCTTTATAATTTTTGAAATTGTGTTCTTTCAGCGCTTGTATAATTTCCTGATCTGACGGATCATGTTCCAGCCACAGACTGTCTGAGCCGTATGCGCCGTCGCCGTTATTTCTGATACAAAAGGTACAGCTGCATGGACATTTGTTTGTCAGATTAACGTATAAATTATTTCCTACCTCATATACTATTGTCATAGCCATAATAATTTTTTCCTTTCTGTTTTAAGATAAAGGACGGCATAAAGCCGTCCTTTTTTATCTTTTCTTTTTCTTTTTGCCGTTTTTATTTTTAGAATTGTTTTTTGCAGAAGCAGTATTAATATTAGTTCCCTTATTTACTGTTTTTATTTCAGATTTTTGATTTTCGGATTTATTTTCTGATGAAACAACAGTCGGATACATTTTTGCACGGTATCTTTCAATAAGAATTTTATTGTTCTTTTTATCATATCTGTAAACAAATACAATACAGATGATACCGATCAGCAATGCGCCGAATCCGGGAATAAGTCCCGGAGGAGTATAAGTCATTTCAACAGTATGATCTCCCGGTTCAAGTTCAATACCTATAAGCGCTTTTACCAGACAGATAGGCTCGACCTTTTTGCCGTCGACCTTTATTGTCCAGCCGTCCTCGTAAGGAATGCTTGTCATCATTATCTGATTTTCTCCGGCAGTAATTGTACCCTTAAGATGGCGGCCGCCGTATTCGGTTAAATTCCACTGATTCTGCTTGATTTTATCTATATCCTGCTGGAAAAGTTCCTCGTCAAAGGTGTAGAACTGGAAATCCTGTACGACTGTATATTCGTTTGCGACAGTCATTCTGAGTTCAAATTCCTGTCCTGGGGCGACATCTCCCAGATATGAGCTGAGATTAATAGTATGATAGTCATGATTTTCAAAATATGCACTTACGAATCTGTGGTTAATATATTCACCGTTTTCATCTTTTTCAGTACTTAGCCACAGGTTAACTGATTTCTGGACTTCAGTATTTAAGAACATATAAATAGGTTCTTCCGACGGAACGGTAATATGCATATTTACTGTAGGATCTCCCTCGCCGGCAGTATACATTGTCTGCTCTGCCGTTGCTGTGTTGTAAGGGGAAGTTGTAACGTTATTTAAAATAAATGAGTTGGGGTCAACGTCAATTCTTTTGAAGTATTCATGGTAGCTGTCAAATGTTCCTTCATTAAGATTTATGTCGGTATATCCGGCAATTGTACTCATAAAAATATTTTGACTTGTAAAAATATTGCCGTTTCCAAGCTTTTCAACATATCTTATATTTGAATCGGACATATAACCCAGCGCCAGCGCATTAGGATTCTGATAAACGTCAATTACAGTATCTTTGCCGTTTTCATCAACATAGTTATAGGCGAAAACAGGTTCATACGATTCATTGGTAAGGCGAACTGCATTATCATCTCCTACGGTATTTCTGTCCATGGAGTATTTAATACCGAGAAGAGAATCGGAAATAGGTGTATTTCCGTCATATCTGGTATAATATGTACTTGCTGAATATCCAAGGGCTTCTATAAATTTAAGAAGCGGAGCGTTCATAACGGAGCTTGAATGGCTGATGCCTCTGAGTCCGAAAGCGGAATTGTCGTTTACTGTTCTGTGGAAGGTTTTTTCAGCTCTGTAAAAGCTTGGGTCATAATTATAGAGCTGCTGGGTAACTTCACGTCCGTTGTTTATAAAATTATACCATGACGTATGAGTTGAATATATAAGATCGGCATCTTCATCTTTAAAAGTATTGTAGCTGTTGTAAATAAGTTCCCCGCCTGATACGGCTAGAATTATAACAGGGGCGGTTACTGCCATAAGTTTTTCCTTGTTTCTGAATGCGATTATGATAAGGCAGTAAACCACAGCCAATACTCCGGCTATAACTATTTCAGTTGTTGTGAGATGTTCTGATTTTCTGGATACGGCTATTGCAAGGAACGCTATAACACAGAACAGCGAACCTCCGATACCGGAAGCCTTGATTCCGTCAAGCTTTGAAAACGCCGCCGCACCCATAAGGAGCAATACGAAGGAGAAAGTAAAGGAGTATCGGAACGGCAGCCAGTTAGGAACCTGAAAACCGTGCCATATAATGTCCAGAGGACGAATGTACATGCTTAAGAAAAGTACTGCAAGAAGTGCGGAATATCCGATTTTTTTGTTAAGTGAAATTTTATTGTTCAGATAAAAAATCGGGAGCAGTAAAACGGTAAGCATACCGCAGTAAATTTCCGGCAGTCCTTCAGTATCTACAGTATCATACTGTGCTGGAAGCAGCTGAGGTAAGAAGTTCAGCGGCGAGAACTGTGTTGCAAATGAGAAATCCGGAGTTGAGAATTCAAATTTACCAAGCTGAAGAGCTTTGTAAACCGGGATTATCATGAATGCCGAACACAATAGAGCAACGCCTGTACTTCCGGCAAAGCGCAGGAAAGTTTTCCAGTAATCATTGGCTTTAAATTTTCTGCCGATTTCATTTCTTCCTGAAAAGATATAGAAAACAAAATAAAGAAATGTGAAAATACCTACGATATATCCGATATAGAAGTTGGAAATAAACATAATTGCCAGAGGAATTATGAAATTCAGCTTTCTTCCGTCATCTACAAGATATTCAACCCCAAGTATAATAAGAGGCAGCAGAAAAACGCCGTCTAACCACATAGGGTTCATAGCCTGAATTACTCCGTAAGCGCAAAGTGCATAAAGAGTGGAGAATATAACAGTCTGAAGCGGAGGCATTTTCTTTGATTTTTGCAGATAATAACTGAAAGTTACCCCTGCTGTACCCAGTTTTGCAAGTATCATTATCTGTAAGCTGCCCAACAGCATAGTTCTTGGAAGAAGCATTACAATAAGAGTAAACGGACTTGCAAGGTAGTAACCGATAATTCCGATATAGCCTCCTGAAAGGTTTCTGGACCAGTTGTATAGAATACTTTCTTCTCCCCAGAATGCATCACGGAGAGCTTCAAAGTAATAAACATACTGACCGTTAAGGTCTAAAACCAGGACCGATTCCTCGCCGAAAGGATAAACTTTAAACATAGCGTATGCGATATACATTATAATTACAGGTATAGCAAACGCCAGAAAATATAATTTGTTTCGGATAAACCAGCCGCCCAGAAAGCTGAAAAAGTTTTTGAAAGACAATTTTTCTTTTGGGACTGACGGTTTATTTTTTGCTGTAGATAAACCAGCCATTTTGTTCCTCCTTATTTTTTACAGCCAACGGCTGAAATTCATAGATATTAACTATTATACAATATTTTTGTTCATTTTACAATAGGAAATGAAAAAATCTACAAAAATTATAACAAATAAACTGGTTTTTTATCACTTTAGATTGCATATTTCCATAAATCTATTTAACGCATCTTCATTATACTGTGCATAATCAACATTCATCGGCTTTATTTTACCGTTTACAAACATGTTCATGCCGGAAAGTATTCCTTCAATATCGTCAGGCACGAGCAGTCCGCCGTGTTCTTTCATAAATCCTCTCGGACCGTCAATGTCTGTTGCAAAAACAGGAATGCCTAAAGTGTCTGCTTCAAGCAGAACCAGACCCAGTCCTTCGTATCTGGACGGCAGCATAAATAAATCGCATTTATTCAGTACAGGCATAGGATTTTCCATTGATTTGATAAGAATAATTTCAGCTTTGCAGCTTTCGGCGTATTTCAGCGTTTCTTCGTAAAGCTCTCCTCTGCCGCCGATAATAATAAGACAGCTTTCTGAATGACTTTTATAAAATTCCTCAAAGGCGTCTATAAGACGTATATGTGCTTTTTCTGTGGAAAAGCGTCCTATTGTTATAAATTTCAGTTTTTCGGACGCAAGTAAATCCTGAAGCTGTTCCAAAGTTACATTTGATTCCGTTTCCTGCTGAAATTCTATGGGAAGACGTGATTTTTCCAGTACTCTCTCATAATTGTGGCAGTTTGGGACAACAGTGAAATTTTCACCGTTTCCGTCGCTGATTTCCAGTGCGGAGCGGCGCATGTCCTCTGTTACAAGCGCAACAGTATCGTATTCACGGTATGCTTTTTGCAATGTTTTAAAATGCTGATTTTTTCTTGAATTTATTTCCTCGGTCATATTGTTGTGCACATATATGATGCGTTTTCCCTCAAAACATCTGAACATATTTATAATACCGTATTCATATCCCGTAAACTGAATAGCGCAGCTGACATCTGTACTTCCGAAAAGTCTTTTCCATTCTCTTTTATAAAGGCGGTCTATACGGTTTTCAATAAAACGGTTAGAAATATTAAGTTTAAAGTAAAGTATATAGCATAAAAATTCACTTATTGTATACTGAGTTTTTCCCGACATCGGAATACAATGAAATTCATTCGGAATCTTTTTGAGATTGTCCGGAGTTTTTCTAACCGACTCTTCACGGTAAGTTATATAAAAATTATCTGAAAGGTTTTTAAGTACGGAAAGCAGACTCATAAGCGAAGCAGTAAGACCGTTCTGAGCAAGAGAGCCGGAGTAAATAAGCGTACGCTTAGCATTTTTATAAATGCTTTTTCCTTTGGGATTGTTTCCGCTGAGAATTTTATTAACGGTTTCCGATCCGCCGTTTATAACAGTACCCTTATAAATACCGTTAAGCTGAAAGTTTTTTATTATTTCCGCTTCTGTTTTGCAGTCAGGACAGATAATGTAATCCGACATCAGAAGCGTTCTCTGCATTTTTCCGAAGAAAACGGAATACTCATATTTTGGTAAGCAGATGATTTTTTGACCGTCTTTTTTTATAAAAAAGTCCGGAAGAACTCCGGATACAATTATAAATTCACAGGAAGAAAGATTTTTAAAAGACATTTTCTTAAAAATCGTAATATTTTTCGGGCAATCATTTGAAATGTCGCTTTCGCCGTACAGCAATGCAGTTTCTTTGTTTATTTCCTTTTTCAGCATACGCTGATATCGGCTTTGTAAAAATATACTTTTTAAAAGTACGGATATTGATCTTAAATTCAAATTCTGCTCCTTTCTCCTACTTTTTTGAAAAAAAGTAGGCAAAAAACTTTAATATCGTTTTTAGTATGATGATATAATGTTGTATAAGGCCCGACAGGTAAGTAAACAGAGGATTAAAGGAAAAAATTTGAAAAAAAGTAGGCAAAAAATTTTAATATCGTTTTTAGTATGATGATATAATGTTGTATAAGGCTCGACAGGTAAGTAAACAGAGAATTGAAGGAAAAATTTGAAAAAAGCTTATAAAACTTTTCATGTTCATTTCTTGTCTCGCAACAAGAAACGAACCAAAGAAATGCGTCCTTTACTTTCTTTCATGTGAAAGAAAGTAAAACAAAGAAAAACTTTGTCCGTCATTTTGATACTGAACTAATTGGTCTCCCCGTAAAAGGCAAGACTTCTCATCTAAAATTCACACCCAAGTAAAATGGCGGCAATTATTTCTTAGTCTTTTCAATTATTGTATTCACGATTTCGATTCTATCTGAAAAATTTAAGGATTTGAATGCTTTGAGCATTTCTATTTCCATTTCGTCTTTCGCTTCATGTGCTACATGATGAATGTCTGTCCTGCCAAGCAAATAATCTACAGAGCAGTCGAGATAATCGGCGATTTTTGCTAAATTATCCGCTTTTGGCATTGAAGTTTTATAATTATCAAGAGTTCTGTCTGATATACCAAGGGTATTATACATTTCTTTTTGTTTTATATTTCTATTTTTTAAAATTTCTTTTATTCTTATGGCAACATCGTTCGATTTATATGCGTTTTCTATAATCAATCACCTCTTTTTTTTATAATTCATAATTAAATGATAAATTTATCACTTTCGGTTGACAATTCGATAAATTTATGGTATGATATAATAAAGTGATATTTACAAGAATATAAAATCCCATAAAAATGTACAATTAATTTTAATTATACCATCATTTGATTCAGACCGTCAATAGCTGAATCAGGATTTATTTTTTAGCTTTTCATGTATGATGTTCATGATATCTATTTTGTCTGAAAGGTTCAGTGATTTAAAAGCTTTTGCAAATTCCGCTAATAGTTCGTCATGCTGCTCTATTTCATTAATATAATTATTTTCATTTATAACATGAGACTGATTGGTTCTGCCGAGTAAATAATCTACGGAGCAGTTAAAATAATCTGCTATATTTAACAGTATATCTCCCCTGGGGATTGTTCCGTTTTTCCAATGTGTAGCTGTTGCATTTGATAATTTTAACTTTTTACATACTGCATTTGGTGTAGTACCATGTGATTCACATAATGCATAAAAGATATTCCAGAACATTAAAACCTCCATTTATTAGCAAAATTCTACATAAATTTAGTTCGGAATTTGTGAAATTGTACGAAACCTAATAATTTGTAGACAAAAGCGTTGACATCTACAAAAATGTAGCATATAATTATAGTTAGTCATTGATACGGACAAGAAAACCTAAATTATATTTCTATTTTTTACCTGATTTTAATTATAACATTAATTGGATTAGTCCGTCAATAGCTTAATTTTATAAGATCGGAGAATGAAAAATGTTGACAAACAGAGAATTTGCCAGACGATTTAAACAAATAAGAATGCAAAGCGGCGCTTCGCAGATTGAAACGGCGAAAGCGATATACCGTAATGAAAATCATATAAAGAATATTGAAAGCGGAGTGACATTACCAACAATGAGAAATTTTTTTAAATTGTGTGATTTTTTTAATGTTACTCCCCAGACTTTTTTTAAAAATGAAATTAAGTCTCCTTTTCTGAGATTAAAACAGCTCAGGGAGCAGCGGGGTATTACACAAATTAAGCTTGCGTTAGACTTGAATTTAAATCAGAACAGTATAAGCAGATATGAAAGCGGAGAACGTCAGGCGGATTACTCTACCTTAGTTCTTCTGGCAGATTACTTTAATGTTTCCGTTGATTATCTTTTGAACCGTACTAATAATCCGATATTTAATGAAAAATGATAATTTTATTAAAAATACTTTGCGAGTTTTCGCCCAGACTTTTTCAATTTTTTCTTCAATCCTCTGTTTAATTACCTGTCGAGCCTTATAAAAATCAAATCATCATACTAAAGACGAAATTAAAGTTTTTTTGCTTACTTTTTTTCAAAATTTTTTCTTCATTTCTCTGCAAAGTAACTTTGCGAGAGTTTATAAAGTGTTTGAAGTTGATGAAATCCGGCATAAAAGTTTTCGCCCAGCCTTTTTCAATTTTTTTCTTCAATCCTCTGTTTACTTACCTGTCGAGCCTTATAAAAATCAAATTATCATACTAAAGACGATATTAAAGTTTTTTGCTTACTTTTTTTCAAAAAAGTAAGCGGTTGACAAAGAGGAAGAATCTGAGTATAATATAGTATAGTTATATAATTAAAGACGTAGCAGTCAGAGTAGCCTTTTCGGACGCATTGCAGAGAGTTCTGTATGGGTGTGAGCAGAATATGCGAGAAAATGTGAAGTGCGGCTGTCAGTTCGGGGCAGGAACGGAATTCTTTCTGAGTATTGCTCTGCGTTTTTCCTCGTTACGGAAATCAAGCTATAAATTAAGAGTGGAACCGCGGACTATCCGCCTCTTGACCTTTGCGGGCAGGAGGCTTTTTTTATACGATAAAATACAGAAGGGGCGATCAAATATTGTTTAAACAGTTGAGAGAAGACATTGCTCTCGTAAAAGAACGTGATCCTGCGGCAAGAAGTTCGTTTGAAATATGGCTGACCTATTCGGGACTTCATGCTGTTCACAGTTACAGACGGGCTCACTGGTTCTATAAGAAAAAGATGTTTACAATAGCCAGAATCATTTCGCAGTTTGCAAGATTCCGGACAGGAATAGAAATTCATCCGGGCGCTAAAATAGGAAAAGGACTTTTTATAGATCACGGTATGGGAGTTGTAATAGGCGAAACTGCCGAGATCGGCGACAACTGCCTTATATATCAGGGAGTGACCCTTGGAGGTACGGGCAAGGAAAAGGGCAAAAGACATCCTACCTTGGGAGACAATGTAATGGTAGGGGCAGGTGCAAAAGTTTTAGGACCGTTTAAAATAGGAAACAATGTTAAAATTGCCGCAGGAGCCGTAGTGCTTGAAGCTATTCCCGATAACTGTACCGCAGCGGGAGTTCCGGCAAGAGTTGTAAGAAACAATGGCGCTAAGGTATGCAAGGAACTTGATCAGATCCATATTCCCGACCCTGTAGCGCAGGAAATGTGTTCTATGTATATGAAGATCGAAAAGCTGCAAAAGGAAGTGGAAAAGCTTGAAGCTGAAAGCTGATTGGAAGTTTCCGAAGATTCATATAGGAATGCGTATTTGGAAAACGGTAATAGCTGTATTTATATGTGCTGTTTTGGGAATGATCTTTAATATCCATCCATTTTACAGCATGATAGCGGCGATTTTATGTATGCAGGCAAATACCAGCGAAAGTATTAAAAAAGGCGTGGTAAGATGCGTGGGTACTTTTATCGGAGGAATGGCGGCGGTATTGGTACTGCTGATAATCGACTTTACTCCGCTTGTGCCGTTTTCTTTTTTATATTATATTTTAATATCGCTTTGTATTGCACCGGTCATTTATCTCACGGTTTTATTAAACCGTGAGTCCAGTGCATATATATCCTGTGTGGTATTTTTAAGTATCGTTCTATCTCATTTTGACTCTGAGAATCATTATCTTTTTGCTCTTCAGCGTATGCTGGAAACTGTTGCAGGTATATTTACGGCTGTAGCTGTTAACAAAATTATAAGAAATCAAGATAATAAACAGGAAAGAAAGGAATCTTGAACTATGAAGATATACAATACGTTAACCGGTCAGAAAGAGGATTTCAAACCTATTGAAGAAGGAAAAGCGGGTATTTACGTTTGCGGCCCTACTGTTTATAATTTTATCCATATCGGTAATGCACGTCCTATATGCGTGTTTGACGTGTTCAGAAGATATCTGGAATTCAAGGGCTATGATGTGACGTTTATTCAGAATTATACTGATGTAAATGATAAAATTATTAAACAGGCAAAGCTTGAAAATTCAACTCCGGAAGAAACTGCATTGAAATACATTCATGAATATGAAACCGACGCTAAGGGTCTGAATGTAAGACCTGCCGATGTTCACCCGAAAGTTTCACTTTATATGGATAAAATTATTGATATGATCCAAACTCTTGTAGATAACGGGTATGCTTATGAATCAAATGGCGACGTATACTACAGAACAAGAAAATTTGAGGGCTATGGAAAGCTTTCAAAGCAGTCCCTAGACGACCTTATAGCGGGTGCAAGAGTTGAGGTAAGCGATATCAAGGAAGATCCTCTTGATTTTGCACTTTGGAAGTCAGCAGGGGAAGACGAGCAGCACTGGGATTCTCCGTGGGGCAAGGGCAGACCAGGTTGGCATATTGAATGCTCGGCGATGGCTAAGGACTGTTTAGGAGATACTATTGATATTCATTGCGGCGGCAAGGATTTAGTATTTCCTCATCATGAAAATGAAATTGCACAGTCGGAAGCGGCGACAGGTAAAAACTTTGCGAATTACTGGATGCATAACGGACACATTAATATAGATAATAAAAAGATGTCCAAGTCTGCGGGAAACTTTTTCCTCACAAGAGACGCCGCCGCAAAGTACGGCTATGAGACTATCAGATACTTAATGATTCAGGCTCATTACAGAATGCCTATGAACTATACCGCTGAGCTTTTGGATTCGTGTAAGGCTTCTCTGGAACGTTTATATAATTGCCGTGAAAATCTTGACAAGGCAATAGAAAAGGCAGTAAACGGCAGTATTACGGCTGAAGCGGAGGAAATATTTGAAAAGAGAAAAAGTCAGTTTATTACTGCCATGGACGATGATCTTAACACAGCAGACGGTCTGACGGCAATATTTGAGCTGGTTCGTGACCTTAACAAAATGATCTCCGATCCAGAAACATCAAAGGAACAGCTTGTGAAAGGCGCAGAGCTATTTGACTGTCTTACAGGGGTTCTGGGAATACTTTACAACAGAAATGAGAAGGAAGAAATTCCCGGGGAAATTCTGGAACTTGTTCAAAAGAGAAAAGAAGCAAGAAAGGCGAAGGATTTTGCTCTGGCGGATAAAATAAGAGACGAAATTACCGCTATGGGATATACGGTAAAGGAAACAAGACAGGGTACGGAAATTACTAAGAGCAACTGAGGTAAGGTAAATGACTAGAAAATTCAGATTTATTTTAATGGGATTAGTGGCTAGTGCAGCGATAAGTTTTGCAGGGGTATCATGTATGCAGTATATATCAAGCAGTACGGGAAGTTATATAGACATGAGTACGCTTGAACTGGTTCAGACTCAGGAACCTGAAAACGGTGATCCTATAGCTACAATAAAAACCAGTCTGGGAGATATAAAGGTTGTTTTGTATCCGGAATACGCTCCGAATGCTGTGAAAAATTTTACAGATCTTGCAGAAAGCGGATATTATGACAATACTTATGTTTTTAATTCCGAGCCGGGAGTGTATTTTGGTGCGGGAAGTCCTAACAAAAACGGCGATCTGAATAAGGATAATGAACAGGCGGCTTTGGAATATGAGCAGGAGCTTCATCAGAATCTCTGGCCCTTTAAGGGTGCGCTTTGCAGTCTTACAACAAGCGAGGAGGGCGGATTCTGGAAAAAATTCAAGGGTGAATCAAAGATTCTTAACGGCAGCAGATTTGCGGTGTTAAACAGCGTTGAATTTACCGAGGATCTCAAAAAAGAGCTTCTTGAATCGGATAAAAATACTACTCTTGCCGAGGCTTTTATAGAATACGGAGGCTGTCCCAGTCTGTCCCAGAAAATAACCGTATTCGGGCAGACATATGAAGGCTTTGATGTTATTGATAAGCTTACTTCTCTGGAAATAACTGACAGTGAGGACGGTACTAAAATCCCTGTGGAGGATATAATGATCGAAACAATTGAAATCGGAACTTACAGTTCCAAGAGCGATTTAAAATAAATATGTAAAAGCAATTACCCAACTCCAGAAAGTATGTTTTGTTAAATTTGACGGTTATAAATTAAAAATCAAGCGTGAAATTGGTTTAAAATTTACCAATAATCATTACAATATGTCTTGAATACTTTACAAATTCGGTTAAAGAGGTTATAATGGTAAAGTTAATATGAAATTATCAGAGGTGTAAATATATGTTGAATTTTAAAAAGATAACTGCGGCAGCAGTGTGCTGTGTGCTTTTTACAGCTTTTGCGTCAGGCTGCGGCGATGATACGTCAGGAAGTTCAGAAAAAGGAAGCGGCAGTGAAGCTTCATCAGTTTCGTCTACTCAGACTGAAGCCGGTAAGGTCTTAAATTTTACCGCTCCGGAAAAAGGCGAGGAAATTGCCGTATTGACTATCAAGGATTACGGAGATATCAAGATCAAGCTTTTTCCTGAAGAAGCTGAAAAAGGTGTTGAGAACTTTACAGGTCTTGCAAAGGACGGTTATTACGATAATCTGATATTCCACAGAGTTATAAATGATTTTATGATTCAGGGCGGCGATCCGTTGGGAAACGGTACTGGCGGAGAATCCATTTGGGGCGATAAGTTTGACGGAGGAACTTCCGAAAATCTTATCCATACCGCAGGGGCTGTGGCTTATGCAAACAGCGGAAGTACTTCAACAAACGGCAGTCAGTTTTATATAGTGACCGGTACTAAGTATGAGGAGGCTGATCTTACTCAGATGGCGGAGTATTATGGTTTGACTCTGAGTGACGAAGCAAAGAAAATTTATACGGAAGACGGAGGAACGCCGTGGCTTGACGGAGGATATACTGTTTTCGGTCAGGTGTTTGACGGTCTTGATATTGTTTTTGAGCTTCAGAAAGCTGCTACAGACAGTTCCGATAAACCGGAAACTGACATTGTTATAGAAAAAATCTCCATTGAAAAGTATGACGGCGAGGACGTTAAATTTCATATGAGCGATTATAAGTAAGTTATTTATATTTAATTATTAAATAAATATTTTTATTATTTTAAAAATGTGCACAAACATTTTTCCGTTCGGAAAAAATCAGAATTTTCGTCTGCAAGAAAATCTGTACTTTTTTATAAATAAAAGGATATTTTTCCGATTCGGGCTTATAATAAAAAAGGTGAAGAAAAAGAAGAGGGTATTCGTCTGCACGGATATCTTAAGGAGAGAAAATCTTGGAAAAATTTGTTGTTAAGGGCGGTCGCTGTCTGCATGGCGAAGTCGAAATCAGCGGAGCTAAAAACGCTGCCGTTGGAATTATACCGGCTGTAATACTGTCCGATGAACCTTGTATTCTTGAAAATGTACCGGATATAAGCGACGTTTCAATAAGTCTGAGAATTCTTTATGAAATGGGCGCGCAGGTACAAACCATCAGCAGAAACACATTCAGAATCGACGCAAGCAGGATCAATAATTTTTGTGTGCCTTATGAAAGCGCAAGACAGATGAGAGCTTCTTATTATTTTCTCGGAGCGTTGCTGGGAAAATTCAATAAGGCGAGAGTTTCAATGCCGGGAGGATGTCCTTTGGGAGATCGTCCTATCGATCAGCATCTGAAAGCGTTTTCCGCATTGGGTGCGAATTGCAATCTTGATCATGGTATGATCGACGTAACTGCCGACAGTCTTAGAGGAAATCAGATCTATCTGGACGTTGTTTCTGTAGGCGCAACAATGAACGCAATGCTTGCCGCTGTAAAAGCAAAGGGACTGAGCATCATTGAAAACGCAGCAAAAGAACCGCATATTGTCGATCTTGCTAATTTCCTGAACTCAATGGGAGCAGACATCATGGGTGCCGGAACTGATGTAATTAAAATCAGGGGCGTTGACTATTTGAGAGGTACTACTTATTCTGTAATTCCGGATCAGATCGAAGCGGGTACATTTATGGTTGCAGCAGCAGCTACTGGCGGAGACGTTCTTGTAAAAAACGTTATTCCAAAGCATCTTGAATCAATAACAAACAAGCTTGAAAAAATCGGTGTTAATATTGAAGAATTTGATGACAGTGTAAGAGTATGGGTCGATGGACCTTTGGTTAAAACTAATATTAAAACCATGCCTCACCCTGGATTTCCTACAGATATGCAGCCGCAGATGGCTACATTGCTTACTCTTGCAGAGGGTACTAGTATTATTACAGAAGGTGTCTGGGAACAGCGTTTCCGTTATGTTGACGAACTCAGAAGAATGGGCGCCGATATTTCAGTAGATGGAAAGGTTGCAGTAATTGAGGGCACAGGCTGTTTACAAGGCGCACCTGTTAAAGCATGTGATTTGAGAGCCGGTGCGGCGCTGATCATAGCGGGACTTGCAGCTACCGGTGTTACTGAAGTGGAAGATATTCATCATATTGAACGTGGATATGATAATCTTGACAAAAAGCTTCAAATGTTAGGTGCAGATATTGTTAAAAAGCATTTTCCGGGAGCGTCGGTTAAAAAAGCTTTATAGTTAAGAATTTGTTCGCATAGGCTGCTGTGCGTCAGATTTTGCTGATTACAGCGCTGCAAAATTTTTGTTAGGTAAGTTTGTAATTTTGCGCCTTGTACTCAACAAAATTATGCACAAATCCTATGAAAACAAGTTCTGATGGGCGGATTTTTCCGCCTTTTTTAATTTAGAAGAAAAAGGTGAATAAAATGGCTAGGATATATCCTCTTTTCAGTTCCAGTAAAGGTAATTCCACATTTATCGGAGAACCCGGCGGCGGCATACTTATTGACGCCGGCGTTTCATTTAAGAAGCTGACCGCAGCGCTTGCGGACAGCGGTCTTTCTCTTGCATCAATAAAAGGTATTTTTATAACTCACAGTCATTCCGACCATGTAAAAGGACTTAAAATGCTGACTAAAAAAACCGGTCTGCCGGTTTTCGGGCAAAGAGAAACTCTTGAGGAATTGATATCCGGCGAGATGATAGCTCCGGCTTGTGAGGTATATGAGCTAGACAGTCCCGCAGCGGCGGCAGATATGGAAATAAGCTGTTTTGATACTCCTCATGATACGGTCCGAAGCTGCGGTTATCGTGTAAAAACCTCTGACGGACGTGTATGCGCTGTATGTACCGATCTGGGATATGTTACCGATACTGTCAGAGAGAACCTTAACGGTTGTAATCTTGTCTTGCTGGAATCAAATTATGACGAAAAAATGCTGGCTTCAGGACCATACCCATATTACTTAAAAGAAAGAATACGTTCAAAGCGTGGACATCTTTCAAATACAGATTGTTCTATGCAGTCGGCTGAATTAATAAGACAGGGGACAACTCATATTATTTTAGGTCATTTGAGTCAGGAAAACAATACGCCTTATATGGCTGATAAAATAGTTGAAGCCGGACTTAAAGAGTTCTGTAGGAACAGAGATTACATATTAGAAGTAGCGCCTGTTGAAACAAACGGAAAAATGGTGGTATTCTGATGCTTAATATAAAAATAATAACTGTTGGAAGGCTTAAAGAAAAATATCTCAGGGACGCTTGCGGAGAATATCTTAAACGGCTTAAAAGATTCGGGAATGTTCAGGTAATCGAATTGGATGAATACCGTATTTCGGATAATTCATCGGATAAGGAAATTGAAAAGGCTTTGGAAATAGAGGGAAACAACATACTAAAAGAGGCTAAAGGTTATCTGATAGCTATGTGTATTGAAGGGAAACAGCTGTCCAGCGTTAAGCTTGCGGAGAAAATTTCACAGATCTCCGTTGATGGACAAAGTAATATTTCATTTATTATCGGCAGTTCCTTTGGTATTGCAGAAAATGTAAAGAAAAGTGCAGATTTTAAGCTTTCAATGTCTGATATGACTTTTCCTCATCAGCTTGCAAGAGTTATGCTGTTAGAACAAATCTATCGTGCTTTTCAGATTAACAATAATGGTAAATATCATAAGTAGTATGTTAAAAAGTTTATCTACAGCTTTTTCCAAGCTAAATAAGATTAAGGTTGAAAAATTAAATAAAACCTGCTATAATATATATTATATGTTTTTATTTTTAAGGGGAATTTAAATGATTGGTTTTTATAATTATACAGTAATTTTGACATACATAGGTCTTGCTTCTGCAATTACGGGAATTTACATTGCTATGGACGGCAGGCATATACTTTTCTCAGTTATTGCTCTGATGATTGCAGGACTGTGCGATATGTTTGACGGTAAGATAGCCAGAACCCGCAAAAGAACTGAACCGGAGAAACGCTTTGGAATACAGATAGATTCGCTCTGCGACCTTATATGTTTCGGACTGCTTCCGGGAGCTATCGGGTACGCAATAGGCATGAGAGAAGTTTATCACATTGCAATTCTGATTTTATTTACTCTTGCGGCAGTTATACGCCTTGCGTATTTTAATGTAATGGAAGAAGAACGTCAAAGTAAAACTGAAGAAAACCGTAAAACCTATGAGGGACTTCCTGTTACAAGCGTATCCTTGATCTTGCCTTTGTTTTACAGCTTTCGCAGGGATATAGGCCGTATTTTTCCGGATCTATATGCTTTTTTGCTTTTAATTATTGCGATAGCGTTTGTAACGCGCATTAAGCTTAAAAAGCCGAAAATGAAAACCATGCTGATTTTTGTCGGTGTTGGAGGACTTGAATTTTTATGGCTGCTATTTAAATACAAGATAAAATAACGGAGATTTTTATGGAAATAAAGGACAGGCAAGGAAATATAATTTTGTCGGACAAAGGACAGGATAATATGCTTGAACGGCTCTACCGTACTGTCGGCGGAAGTATAGCTTTAAAGGGACTGACTGCGCCGTTAGTTTCCAAAGCGGCAGGTCGTTTCTGCGATTCAATTCTGTCTGCGAAACTGATACCTTCATTTATTGAAAAAGCGGGTATAGATTTAACTGAATATGAGTCCGGTTATTATCGTTCTTTCAATGATTTCTTTACAAGAAAAATTAAAACAGATGCAAGACCTGTAAATATGAATCCAAACGTCTTGATAAGTCCATGCGATTCAAAGCTTACAGTGTATAAAATCGGCGAAAACAGCCGTTTTATGATAAAAGGCGCTGCATACGGAGTATCGTCGTTTTTAAGATGTGCAAAACTTGCGGAAAAGTATAAGGACGGTTGGTTTATGATATTTCGTCTTGGCGTTTCTGATTATCACAGATACATTTATATAGACGACGGCTGCAAATCAAAAAATATTCATATTCAGGGTATTTATCATACAGTAAACCCCATAGCCCTTGAAAAAGCCGATATTTACAAGGAAAATACGAGAGAATTTACCGTTTTGCATACTAAAAATTTCGGGAAGGTGATTCATGCTGAGGTAGGCGCAATGCTGGTGGGAAGAATAAAAAATCATCATGAAAAATATAAATTTTCAAGAGGTGAGGAAAAGGGAATGTTTGAATACGGCGGTTCGACTGTCGTACTGATTTTTCCTCCCGATACAGTTATTCCCGACAGTGATATATTAAAAAATACAAACGACGGGTTTGAAACCGTTGTAAAAATAGGTGAAAGAATCGGCATTAAGAAAGGATAAGAAAATGAAAAACAAAAAGAAAAGCAGACGCTTGATAATTGCCGCTGTTGTATCTGCATTGATACTTACAACCGGCGTATCGTTTACAGGCTGTAAGGAAAAATCAGATGAACCGTCGGTTTCTGAGACTTCAGCATCGGAATCGGAAACTGTTGAGGAAACTACGGAAGCTCCTACAGAACCTACTACAGAAGCTACAACCACTACTGAGCATGTAAGTCCAATAGAAAACGTGAACTTTTCAATGGGCAGTGAAAAAAGCGACATAAACGAAATAATGGACTATGACAGTAATAAAACCTATAAGGCAAAACTAAATGAGTTTGTCAGAGAGGGCGACAAGATAGATTCATTTATTTTTGTTTTCTATGCCGAGGACGGCTCTTCAAATATAAGCAGCTATAAGGGTGCATGCGGAATTTCAGTTGACAATTCCTGTCCGGCTGCTACTGACGACGGATGGTATCAGTCTGACGATTTTGAAATGGACGTTAACAGTGCATATCTTGAGGTTAAATGGGATGTTCCCTCAGAAATCAGAGATTACATAAATACCGGAGATAAGGGAAGTATCGAAGTAGGCTATTGGTGGGGCGGTCTGCAAAAGCTCAGACTGTCAAGCATTATCTGCAATTACACTACAAGCGCAGATATACCGATAGACGGTACGAAAACAATTGAACCTAATAAGACGCTGAATTACGGCAGAGAAGCGGAAAAAACTGCAAGAATCCCGCTTTCTGATATGATCTCAGATGGAGATATTCCTCAGTACTTTGAATTTAATGTTGAAGCCGATGGAGAACTCCAGAAATATGCCGGCGCTTTTGGTATCTCAGTTGATGATTCCTGTCCTGACAAGACAGATAAAAGCTGGTATCAGAGCGGAAATATTGCTGTAATGACTAATTCAAACAACGCTACACTTTACTGGCTTGTACCTGATGAAATCAAGGAGTATATTTCGTCAGGCGGAGACGTTATGTTAGGTTACTGGTGGAGTCAGCAGGAAACTGTAAATCTGAAATCTGTTACGGTTAAGTACAGCAATAACGGTTCTGCTTCGGCGGTACAGACAAACGCAGAGGCTGAAAAACCTAAAGAAAACAGCAGTTCAGCTGGAAAATCTTCAGCAGAAATAGTAAAAGATATGAAAATCGGCTGGAATCTGGGAAATACTCTGGATTGTTATGATTATTCCGACTATGCCACCGACGGCGAAACTGCGTGGGGCAATCCTAAGACTACTAAATCCATGATCGATACAGTCAAGGCGGCAGGTTTTAATGCGGTGAGAATTCCTGTATCTTGGAATGATCATATGAACGGCGATACGATCGACAGTGCCTGGATGGATAGAGTAAATGAAGTTGTGGACTATGCTATTGATAACGGTATGTATGTTATTTTAAATGTTCACCACGATGATTATACATGGCTGAATCCTTCTAAGGCTGACGAATCAAAGGTAAAGGCACGATTGACAAAAATCTGGGAACAGATTGCGTCACGTTTTAAGGACTATGATGAACATCTTCTTTTTGAAGGTATGAATGAACCGAGAATTGTAGGCGGTCAGGATGAATGGACAGGCGGTACTGAAGAAGAGCGTGAAGTTATTAACAATTTGTTTGCTGCATTTGTGGAAACTGTAAGAAAATCAGGCGGAAATAATGCGACACGTTCGCTTATTATCACAGGTCATGCGGCAGCAATTGATGAAAAGGCTGTTAAGGGTATAAAAGTACCTGATGATGATCACATTATAGTTTCTATTCATGCTTATGCTCCTTATAGCTTTGCACTTGATCAGAACGGTACTTCAACTTTTTCTGACTCGGATAAGTCGGAGCTTGATAAGAATTTTGACTTTTTAAAGTCCACATTTATTGATAAGGGAATACCTGTTATAATCGGAGAATTTGGTTCTTTAAATAAAGATAATACTAGCGACCGTGTTAAGCACATGGAATATTATGTAAGTGCGGCAAAGGCAAGAGGTATTACTTGCTTTATCTGGGATAACGGTGTAAAGGACGGCGAAGGTGCGTTTGCTCTTCTAAATAGAAAAGACGGTTCATGGTACTTTAAGGATATAGTGGATGCGGCTATGAATGGACTTGAATAAAAATAAAAGACGGCTTAAAGCCGTCTTTTTGTTTTAAAACACAAAATCCTCCGCATATTCTAAAATTTCTTCCTCAGATAAGTTTCCGGGTACTTGAAAATATATTTTTGTATCTTCATCATACATAAATTCTAAAGCAGTAGTCATACCATCGGTTGAATAAAGAGCCTGTCTACCAAATGCGTTTACTTCAATATAATCAAGCATAAATTCTTCTTCAACATTAGATTTACAGCTTTTTACCATTGATTCAAAATCATGATAATAAGTACGGCAGGTTGCGGAATAGACTATAGTATTACCGGAAGCGATTTCTTTAAAAGCAACTGAATATCCGCTTCGATAAGTTTCTGCTTGACAAAATTCATATTTTTCTTCATCATATTCCGGTACAGCATATGATGAACGTGTTTTATTGCTGTTTAAAAAAGCAGTCATGGTTTCAAAAGAGACTTTATCATTTTCGAGAGCGCACAGATTATCGTTTATTTCTGTTGTTAATTCTGATGATGAACTATTAGTTTCTGTTTGTGATATTTCTGTGTTATTTTTTTTGCTACCACAGCCGGAGAGAATAATTGAAGTTATAAAAAGAATAGGTATTAATTTTTTCATGTTAATATTCTCCTTACTTTTCATGTATGATTAAACTTACTGTTGTTGTTTTTTAAGGTTTCTTTACAATTATCGCACATTTTCATTTGACGGTTTATGTCAATGTTGTAATTGTTGTATCCCCATATACAATTATCACGATCATCACCATAATATGTATTATAATGATCTGTGACATTATATAAATGCCCTATTTCATGTGCAATTGTACTGCAAACCATATAGGTAAGAGCGGTATGCGTATCAGGATTATAACTGCTTCCGCTAGAATCATAGTCATAATCACGTACAATTATTTTATTGTTATTTACGTTTGTAGCACCGTAATATATTGCATGTTGTCCATTGCTTTTTACCATGCATAAGTTTGCAGGCGTTATAAATAATGAAGTTGAATTTGAAGTGGCATCTGGAAAACTGTTAAGTATATTGCATATATTACTGTGATGTAATGTAGAATAATTTTTACATTCATTTGCACCGCAATGTAAACATAATGCTTTTAGCAAAACTAAATTATCAGATGACGGGCAATTGGTTAAAGCGTTGTTTTGAAATGCTTTAAGTGTAAAATTTAAATTTATTGATGCAACTCCCTGATATTTGACCATTACTCTTGATGCACATAATCTCCATCGTTCTATAATTTGTGCTGTGTTTCCATAAGGAACGGTTTGGTTGGTAGCCATGTAAACATTAATATTCATTGTTTTTGCCGTGGCATTTACAGGCTGAGAACCTATTGAAGATATTAGCAATACTGATGATGTAACAGCCGCAAATATTTTCTTTATCATCATAACCTCCTATAAATATATTATTATAGTTATATAAAATACTATATTGATATTATATCAGTAAAAAGAAATTAAGTCAATTATTGGGAGTAACAAAAATTTTAAAAATTATTTATATAATATTGCTAATAATTTAAGCTGTTTTTTACTGTATTATGGTAATAAAGTTTATAATTAAAATTGCCGAAGATTCTTTATAAAATCTCCGGCATAAATTTTACTTTTCCGTACAGAATTCAACCTTTTCACCTGCTAAAATCATATTAGTAGTTCTCATAGCACACATTTTTCCGCACATAGAGCATGTATGTCTGTCCTTGGGCGGTACGCTTTCAAAGTATCTTTTTGCCTTTTCGGGATCGATCGCATACTTGAACATTTCGTCCCATTCAACACGTCTTCTGGCGTCGCTCATTTTATTGTCAATATCTCTTGCATGAGGAATACCATTTGCAATATCAGCGGCATGGGCGGCGATTTTTGAAGCTACAATACCCTCTCTTACATCGTCTGCATCGGGCAGTCTGAGATGTTCAGCCGGAGTAACGTAGCAAAGGAAATCGGCGCCGTTGGCAGCTGCAATAGCACCGCCGATAGCGGACGTAATGTGGTCGTATCCTGGAGCAATATCGGTAACTAAAGGACCTAAAACGTAGAAAGGAGCGTTGTGACAGATACGCTTTTGCAATGTCATATTTGCGGCAATTTCGTTCATAGCCATATGTCCCGGACCTTCAACCATTACTTGAACGTCCTTTTCCCATGCTCTTTTTGTGAGGTTTCCAAGTTCTATGAGCTCAGAGATCTGTCCTGCATCAGTACTGTCGTTGATTGAACCTGGTCTTAAAGCGTCTCCAAGACTGATCGTTACGTCATATTCACGAAGAATTTCCAGAACTTCATCATAATACTCATAGAATGGGTTTTCATTTCCAGTCATTTCCATCCAAGCAAAAAGCAGTGAACCGCCTCGGGAAACTATGTTGGTAAGTCTGCCCTGACGTTTAAACGCTTCAACAGCTCTTTTATTGATACCGGCATGAATAGTCTGAAAATCAACGCCTTCCTTGGCGTGTGCTTCAACTACTTTAAGGAAATCTTTAGCAGTAATTTCAAGAAGATCCTTTTCAAGATATCCAATAGCGTCATACATAGGTACAGTTCCGATCATAGCAGGAGACATTTCAACAAGTTCCTTACGGAATGTATTGGTTTTACCGTAGTTGCTCAGATCCATAATAGCTTCGCAGCCGAAGTCGATAGCCATTTTTACTTTAGACATTTCCATATCATAGTTTTTGCAGTCTCCCGAAATACCTAAATTTACATTGATCTTTGTTTTCAGTCCCGAGCCGATTCCCTCCGGACTAAGTGACTTGTGGTTTATATTTGCAGGAATACACACACTGCCCTCTGCGACTTTTTGTCTTAAAATTTCAGGTTCCATGTATTCCTTTTCGGCAACAATCTGCATTTCCTTAGTAATAATGCCTTTTTTGGCAGCTTCCATTTGAGTTTTGTAATTCATTATGACCTCCGTATTTTTATTTTATATAATGTTTTTATACATATGATTCAATGGACCTCGTCCTCTTCCAAGGTCAAGACCGTCCATAATTGCTCCGGTTACGTAGTCCTTAGCAAGCTTAACGCTTTCCTTTACATTCATTCCCTTACCCAGATTAGACGCTATTGCGGAAGAAAGAGTACAGCCTGTTCCATGAGTATTGGGATTATCTATTTTTTTAGTTTCAAACCATGTCTTAACACCGTCGGCGTAAAGTAAATCAGCCGCAGTACTTTCCAGATGACCGCCCTTTAAAAGAACGTTTCCCCCAAACTTTTCGGCAATTATTTCAGCCGACTTTACCATTTGGTCGGGATTTTTTATTTCCATGTCTGAAAGAATTTCAGCTTCCGGAATATTTGGTGTTATAATGCAGGCAATGGGAAAAATACTTTCTGTAAGAGCAGAAACAGCGTTTTCTGCCAGAAGTCTGTGACCGCTTGTTGAAACCATTACAGTATCTGCAACAACATTTACCGCTTTTCTTTTTCTAAGAAAATCAGAAATTGCGTATATTATTTCTGCGTTAGACAGCATGCCTATTTTAACTGCATCAGGAGTTATATCATCAAAGACCGCTTCAAGCTGCTTTAAAACAAATTCAGGCGGAATGTCATGAATTCCGGTAACTCCTGTGGTATTTTGCGCTGTAACAGAGGTTATAACGCTCATCGCATAGCAGCCGTTTGCGGAAATTGTTTTGATGTCGGCTTGTATTCCTGCGCCGCCGATACTGTCGCTGCCCGCTATTGTAAGTACAGTTTTCATAAAACTAATCTCCTATGATCTCCAGAATAGATTTTTTCAAAGCCGCCGTCGCACATTGAATGTCATTTTTCGCAAATATTGCTGAAACAACAGCTACACCGCTGATTCCGGTATTTTTAAGCAAAGATATATTTTCCTGATTTATTCCTCCGATTGCCGCAACGGGAATAGAAACGTTTTCACAGATTTTTTTCAGTTCGTCAAAGGATAGAGGAACAGTATTATTTTTGGTTGACGAACCGAATACAGCTCCGCAGCCTAAGTAGTCGGCACCGGACTTAAATGCAGATACTGCCTCGTTGACATTATGAGCTGTAGCGCCGATTATGGCGTTGTTTCCCAGAATTTCTCTGGCTTTTTTTATATCGCCGTCACTTTGTCCAAGATGAACGCCGTCTGCACCGCTTTTTAGGGCAAGTTCTACAGAATCATTGATAATAAGCGGTACATTATATTTTTTGCAGACTGTTTTCAGTTCCTGAGCAAGGGAAAGCTGTTCTTGAAAATCCGTATTCTTTTCTCTTAGCTGAACAATAGTGACTCCTCCAAGTATTGCTTTTTCCACAGAATCAGCAAGCGTTTGATTTTCCTTGAGCCATGATCTGTCGGTAACGGCATAAAGTCTTAAAGCTTTTGATGAAATTTTCATCTTTTTCCTTTCTTAAAAAACGGCGTACCCAAAAAAGGATACGCCGAAAGTCATTGTTTTTTCTAAAACTCCCTACGCTGGTATTATCCAATTCAGGTTAACGGGTTAAAGCGTTTACGCTTACTCTCAGCCTGTATTACAAGCACCCCGGTCAAATTACTATTTAATTTATTTTACTTCAACAGTCCAGCCGAATTCATCAGGAATTTTACCCCACTGAATACCTGTCATTGTATCATAAAGCATCTGTGAAATTTGTCCGATTTTATTGTCGTTGATCTCCATGATCTTATCTTCCCATTTAAGGTGTCCTACAGGAGAAATAACAGCGGCAGTACCTGTTCCGAAAACCTCGTCAAGCTTACCAGCGTCATAGGCTTCTGCTACTTCCTGAATTGTAATCTTTCTTTCAGTAACTGTATAGCCTTTGCTGCGGCATATCTCAATTGCGGATTTTCTGGTAATACCCGACAGAACAGAGCCTGTGAGTGCAGGAGTTATAATTTCACCGTCAATAACAAAGAAGATATTCATTGAGCCTACTTCTTCAACATACTTTCTTTCAACGCCGTCCAGCCATAGAACCTGTTCATAATCCTGCTTATGAGCCTCGTCCTGACCCGCAAGGGAAATAGCGTAGTTTGCGGCTGTTTTAGCGAATCCAGTCCCGCCTCTTACAGCTCTTACATAGTTGCTTTCTACGTAAATTTTAACAGGATTGAGACCTGTAGAGTAGTAAGCGCCTGATGGTGAAAGAATGATCATAAACATATAATGATCAGCCGGACGAACCCCTACATAAGGATCAGTTGCGATAATAAAAGGACGTATGTATAAAGAGGCTCCTTCTGAATAAGGAACCCAGTCCTTTTCAACGTTCAGCAAGGCCATAAGAGCTTCCATAGCGTCCTGTTCGTTGATTTTAGGAATGACCATTCTCTCATTGGAAACGTTCATTCTCTTAAAATTTTCATCAGGACGGAAAAGCTGAATTTTACCTTCGGCAGTACGGTAAGCTTTAAGTCCTTCAAAGATTTCCTGACCGTAATGCAGGCACATAGCCGCAGGGGACAGGGAAATATCTCCGTAAGGAACGATCCTAGCGTCATGCCAGCCTTCGCCGATATCATAATTCATAATAAACATATGGTCCGTAAATATATGACCGAATCCGAGCTTTGATTCGTCAGCAGGCTTTTCCTTTAAAGTTTTTGCCAATTCATATTTGATTTCCATTTATAAGACTCCCTTTTTAAGTCTGCATTTATTCACAGACCGTTATATAATTTTTTTTGTATTTTTTATTGTATACTGTTAACATTGTGACGACTGCTGAAGCAGCAGTGACGGCAATAAGCACTATTCCAAGGATTTTGACTACTTTTTTCATATGAATGCAACTCCTTTATTTTTAAATATGTACTTTTCTTTATTATATCATATATTTTTTTTCTTGGCTATAGCGTTTTAGCAAAAAAATAAAGATATTTTAATATTCTTTTTTTGCATATTAACAAGAAAATAGTCGATTTTTTACCGGAATTAAAAAAATTAAAAAAAATTAAAATTAGTACTTGAAATAAAAAAAAAATTGTGATATAATAATTAAAGTATTTGTGACTGTAAATTTCAGTTGGTTATATTCCGGAATATAAGTGTGCGGGCCCTGTGCAACGAAGCACCGTGAACCATGTCAGGCGGGGAACCGAGCAGCATTAAGCGGATCGTTTTGTGTGCCGCAGTCAGCCTGCACACTTATGCTCCGGAATTTTTTTGTTACAAGCATAATTCAGTGTTTTAATGGAGGTGACCGTTATTTATACAGCTTTATACAGAAAATGGCGGCCGCTGTCCTTTGACGACGTAATTTCGCAGCCGCATATTACAACGACCTTGCAGAATCAGATAAAAAACGGCAGGACGGCTCATGCATATCTTTTTACCGGTTCAAGGGGTACTGGAAAAACTACCTGTGCCAGAATTTTTGCAAAGGCGGTAAACTGCCCTAATGAAAAGGACGGTAATCCATGCCTTGAATGCGATGTTTGCAGAGATGCGGACAATGCTGCTTTGTCTGATATAATTGAAATTGACGCCGCTTCAAATAACGGCGTTGATGATATTAGAGACTTGAGAGACGGTGCGGTATATACTCCTGAACGCTGTAAATATAAGGTTTATATCATAGATGAAGTACATATGCTGACGCCTAATGCGTTTAATGCGCTTCTTAAGATTATGGAAGAACCGCCGGATTATGTGAAGTTTATACTTGCAACAACGGAGGTTCATAAGGTGCCTGCAACTATAACGTCACGCTGTCAGCGGTTTGATTTCAGGCGTATTCTGACAGAAGATATAACTAAAAGGTTATGCTATATTGCAAGTAAAGAAAATATTTCTATTGAAGAAAATGCCGCGGCTCTTATTGCGAGACTTTCCGACGGCGGAATGAGAGACGCTCTTTCGCTTTTAGATCAATGTGCGGCATATTCGGAAAATATTTCAATGGATACTGTTTCCGCAGCTGCCGGTATTGCCGGTAGGGGACATTTATTTGATATTATTGAGGCGGCAGTTTCAAAACAGCCCGGAAACGCTCTTGCAGTTGCCGACAATCTTTATTCTATGTCAAAGGACATGACGAAGCTTTGCAGTGAGCTTACAGATCAGTTCAGAAATTTGATGCTGTTGAAAGTATGCCCTGAAAAAACAGATTTGATAGTGTGTATGCCGGACGAGCTTGACAGACTTAAAAATATTTCCGCAAAACTTGAACTTTCGGAAATTCTTGCTAAGCTTACTGTTTTGCAGGAGTGCAGCGAGCGTATGGGTAAGGCTTTAAACAAGCGTATTGAGTTTGAAATGTGCCTTATTAAGCTTTGTTCAGTGCAAATTCAACAGAAAACTATTGACAATACTGAAATTTATGATAAAATAAAACAAGTGGATAATGTTTCAGTACCGGAAAAAACAGAACGTCTGGCAGAAACTGAAGAAACTGCAAGTCCTAAGCCGGTAGTGAATATGTCGCAGCTGAAAGCTTCGGATTTCAAACCTCTTGCGGAATGGTCTGAGATACTTGCGGAATTTACAAAGGTTTCTCCGTCTGTTTCGGGAACGCTGGCTGGTTCAAGAGCGTTTGTGTATTCAAATATTATGCTGATAGATACTAAAAATCAGTTTTTCCTTAAGCTTTTTAAAGTAAAGGAAAATTTTGCACTGCTGACCGAAACGATACGAAGAGTCATGGGAAAGTCTTATGTCATCAAGGCAAGGTGTTCGGCAGCGGCAGAATCCGAGCAGAAAGCAGGAAAACTTATTGAAAAAGCTGTAAGCAGCGGAATTGAAACCGTTGTTGAATAAATAAAAATAACAGACTATTTATAAAGTCAAAGGAGAATAAAATTATGAAGTCAAGAGTACCTAAAAATATCGGCGGAGCTCAGAATATGAATTCAATGATAAAACAGGCTCAGAAAATGCAGGATGAAATCACAGAACTGCAAAATGATATTGAAGCAAGAGATTTTTCAGCAACATCAGGCGGCGGCGCTGTTGAAGTTGTTGTTACAGGTGCAAAAAATATCAAGGCTTTGACAATCAAGCCGGAGGTTGTTGACAAGGATGACGTTGAAATGCTTCAGGACTTGATCATCAGTGCAATCAACGAAGCTATGGCTGATGTTGAAAAGACAACTGAAGAAGAAATGAATAAGATCACAGGCGGAGTAGCCCTGCCGGGATTATTCTGATAAAATGGCAGATAATAACGCTCTTCCCCTTGTAATACTGGCAGAGCAGTTTGCAAAGCTCCCGGGAATCGGTATGAAAACAGCTCAGAGACTTGCTTATGCTGTTATGTCCATGAGCGATAATGACGCAAAGGAATTTGCAGACGCTATTATTTCCGTAAAAAATGACGTGGGTTATTGTTCTGTTTGTCAGAATCTTACAGAATTTGAAGTATGTCCTATCTGCTCCGATGCGAATCGTGACGGTTCGATCATATGCGTTGTTGAAACCCCTAAGGACGTTTCAGCATTTGAACGCACAAATGAATACAGAGGCAGATATCATGTCCTTCACGGACTTATTTCACCTATTAACGGAGTTGGTCCGGACGATATCAGAATAAAAGAGCTTCTTGAACGTGTAAATAACGGCAGTGTTCAGGAAATAATTATGGCGACAAATCCTACGGTTGAGGGGGAAGCTACCGCAATGTATATCGCAAGGCTTTTAAAACCGTTGGGTGTTGTGGTTACAAGACTTGCTTTTGGTATTCCTGTAGGGGGACATTTGGAGTATGCTGATGAAGTAACTCTTTTTAAGGCTTTGGAAAACAGAAGTGAAATGTAAGTATTGGGGTTGTTTGTTTGCCAATTCAATAAAAACCGTACCGTGAATCGGTACGGTTTAATTTTAATAAAATTAAGGAGGAATATATTATGTCTACACCGCATAACAGCGCTGAAAAAGGTGAAATTGCAAAGACAGTATTAATGCCGGGAGACCCTCTCAGAGCAGAGTTTATTGCGAAAACTTATCTTGAAAATCCGATTTGCTACAATAAAGTAAGGGGAATGCTGGGATTTACAGGTAAATATAGAGGCATTGAAGTATCTGTACAGGGAAGCGGAATGGGTATTCCGTCCATTGGGATTTATTCCTATGAACTTTTTAATGAATATGATGTGGATAATATTATCAGAGTGGGCACTGCCGGAGGAATTGCTGACAATGTAAACTTGCGTGACATTGTAATAGCAATGGGAGCATGTACTAATTCAAATTATGCCGATCAGTATGGACTTCCCGGAACTTATGCTCCTACAGCGTCTTATGAACTGTTAAAAAGTGCGGTAAATGCTGCTGAAAATCATAATTGTACTTATCATGTGGGAAATATACTTTCCAGCGATACTTTTTATGATGACGGTAATTCTTTAGCAGCATGGCAGAAAATGAATGTTCTTGCAGTTGAAATGGAGTCTGCCGCACTTTATATGAATGCCGCCCGTGCCGGCAAAAACGCTTTGTGTATCCTTACAGTGTCAGATTGTCCCCTTAAAGGAATTTCAACAACCGCTGAAGAAAGGCAAACAAGCTTTACAGATATGATGGAAATTGCTTTGGAAACAGTAGCTTCAACTGCGGCTTATTAATGAACAAGACTTTCTTGTTCATTTCTTGTACCGTGATTGATGCCGAACCAAAGAAACAAGTTTCTTTAAAACTTCTTTTTCTTAACTTTCTTGTTTCTCAACCTGAACTAATAGGTCTCCCCATAAAAGGCAAAACGTAAAATAAAAAATTCACGCCCATATAAGATGGGCGATACTAAGTGGAGAACGCAAGTGGCAAAAACGTCTCAGTACAGTTTTGGGAGTTTCAGTTTATTTTTTACGTATATCTGGATCATCTGTTCTGCCTAGCAGATAATCAACGGATACATTAAAATAATCAGCAATTTTTATAAGAACTGCCGAATTTACAGTAGCTCCGTTTTGCCATTTTTGTAAATTTCCTGAACTTAGTCCTAATTTACGTAATAATGGGGTTGGCTTTATGTTAGAATCTTCACATAATTTGATAAATCTGTCATAAAACATAAAATAAAATCCTCCGTAAATGTTCAAAATTTACAAAAATGCACCACAGTAAGCAAAAATTCGTTGACAAATGCACGTGAGTGCACTATAATATAATTAAGCTATTAAAAATAGCCTAAATTATGTTTACTTTAATCGACACTTAATTGTGGTATATCATTATTTGGGCTAATTTGTCAATGGCTGAATTTCTTGTCTTGTACATTCTACGCTTTGTAAAAGCGTAATCAAAACATATTTGTCATTTTCTTTGATTGCCCAAAGAGAATAACGAAAAGAAATGAGCCAAAGAAACAAGTTTCTTTAAAACTTCTTTTTCTTAACTTTCTTGTTTCGCAACAAGAAAGTAACAAAGAAATGCGCCCACTC
>ERZ827108.223-NODE-223-length-96254-cov-13.268454_pt1 | contig 96254 bp, 84 predicted proteins | sample MGYA00519921_ERZ827108 | MGnify/ENA primary metagenome ERZ827108 (study PRJEB31778, sample SAMEA3449258) | human gut metagenome | biome: human gut; feature: human-associated habitat; material: faeces | place: United Kingdom | collected 2010/2012 ... | reverse complement strand
TCCTGTTTCTTGGATTCTTCTTTTTCTTCCTGTCCATTTTTATGGGTACAGTTTAATTTACGCTCATGTCATGGAAGAAGCCGACCAAAAGAATGCCGATATACTCGCAGAAATATTCCTAAAACAAGCGTAAAAATAGCGAGAGTTGAATTAAAGTTGAATTTTCCTCCCGCTTGCTCTTTTTAATTTGCCCGAAAAGTTATGAAAAACACCGTCTCAAGTTCTGAAACGGTGTTTTTGATGGTTGCGGGGGAAGGATTTGAACCAACGACCTCCGGGTTATGAGCCCGACGAGCTACCAGCTGCTCTACCCCGCGATATTTCTTTAGCCTGTATATATTAGCACACCGGGCGTACAAAGTCAATACAGAAAATAAAATAATCTGGATTTTTATTTCGACATTAGTTTTGCCTCTCCCAACAGCGCCCGGCCTATGACTGTGCGCTGTTGGGGGAGATGCTCTATGCGGAGTCTACTTCTCTGCGGCAGGATCAGAACTCCGAGATATGTTCCCTTGCATACGGCGTGAGCAGATCAGTGATCGCGTCAAGCTCATAAAACTTGTCGTCAAAGTCATCAAAAGGATAGCTCTCACACCGTGCTTCGTATTCCTCGTAGCTGTCGACAGCAAACGAGGACAGCTCATTAACGTCAATTCCGTTGTCCGCAACAAACGTCTCGAACAGCTTTGCATGCTCGCCGGCTCCGATCTCCCTAAGGCAGTCGGGCAGACGCGGAGCAAGCATTCGGCTGGAGTTAACAAAGAACTGGCAGAGCCCGCCGTTGTTGACCTCCATCTCGTAATACGACGCTATATAAAACACCTTTTCCGCGTCCGACAGGGAATCGACGCCTTCAATGAATCCTCCGGCCTTGATGAGCTTTGCCTCCGCCCGCGCCGTGAGCGCATCGAACAACGCATCATCGGGCAGAGCTTTCAGCTCCTCCTGCGACAGTTTGAGATACCGGCGTCTCCGCTTATCGTCCTCCTTCTTCATGTGGCTGTACTTAACGATCATTTTGAGGGTCTTGAACATAGTGTAGTCTCCTTCTTTTTATCAGTGTGCAGGATCAATACTCCGGATCATCACAGCAGAGCGCGTAGCAGCGGAAGACGACGAAAACCATGAGTGCGGCAGAGAGCGTCTGGATGCTGCGGTAGAGCATGAACATGCCGGTGAAGCGCTGTACCAGATACTCCGACGCACCGACGCCGACGAGCGAAACGATATATCCCGCGAGCAGCGGGGCGGGGCGGCCTGTTCCGTTCCGCTTGACTGCCTTGAAATAGCGCAGGAACACGCAAAGGATGCAGACGGCGCAGACAAACATCGTCACGCTTATGAAGCCCACATACTTATTGAACATGGTAAGAAACGCGAAATGGATGGAGACGGGGTCACTCCGCGTGCTGTCAAGGACGATCTCGATTGCGGCAAAGAGCACCAGTCCGAGCCGCGCGACGTTGCCCGTGCGGCTCATGCCGCGCAGCATCGGGACATCCCTCCGGTGCATGCACAGCCGCACCAGCACCAGCGACAGCAGCGCGAGCAGCAGGAAGGACACAAAGAAGGTCGCAAACTTATACGACACATTCCCGGCAGAGTCGGTCGAGGCAACGGCGAAGGGGAGCCGCTGGAGCAGCGGAGCCGTCACGGATATCTTGCTGCGGCAGATATTGCCGAAGCTCTCCGACAGGCGCAGGACGGCGACGCTCAAGACAACGCCGGGCAGGACCGTATCAAACAGCGAACCGATGCGCCCGACGAGCCCTGCCCAACGGACTACCGCGCCCGCGAGCAGCACACCGAGGACGACACCGGAGATGCAGTAGCCGCCGGCGGAATAATCCGTTACGGCAGCGACGAAGGAGGCATACTGCTCCATGTAGCTGTACCAATGGATAAGGCGGCTGAAGAACACGGAGAACAGGATCGCGGGCGGGTAAAAGCAGAGCACCGCCGATGCGCGGCACTTATCGTCCCGGCACAGCGAAAGCCCCATTACGAGCCCGGCAAGGACGCCGAGCGCGATGATAAGCGAGCTCCAATAGACGGTGATGCTGCCGACGGAAATGGCTATTGCGTTCATCAGCCCACCTCCTGTTCGGGTATTGCGGTCGCGAAGTACAGTATATCGCTGACCTCGCGCTCATTGTCCCAGTCGACATAGTTATAGCGCTCGTTATTTATGAGCACCTCGCTGGTCTGGCCGCCGTCGAAGTTATAGGCGTTCTGCACTCCCTTGCCGTAGATGATCTCGGCAAACTGGTTGACGGTCGCCCTCGGTGTGCCGTCCTGAGAATGGTTGACGGTCATTACAAGGTAATGCAGCTTATCATACTGGCCGATGCCGGAGCGGGAATACTGCTCGTACATCTCGCCGATGCCCCCGGCGTAGCTGCCGGTGAGCTGCTGGAGCTCACCATCGCGCACGAGTATCGGGCCGAAGGACATGCTGAACTGGATGTTGTTGTCCGCAATATACTGCTCGACATCCTCACGGCTGCCAAGCTCTGAAGCGCTGAGCATGCGGAAGTCGCCGTTCGAGTCGATGAACAGCACGTCGCACGAGGTCTCATAGCGGCACAGCTGCCCCTGATACACGCACACGCCGAGGTCGCGGTACTTATAATAGTCGGCATTCATGGCGATGACGGCGTTCGCGCTTCTCGACAGCTCGGACGCCACAGCCTTCTCGTTCGAACCGAAGGTATCGTTCACAAGCTTGCGGCGGATCTGGGAGCCGTCGGCAAGCTTCACCTCGACGAAGGAGCAGACGCGGTCATTAATCTTTTCCTTCCAGCAGATGGCAAGTATAGTCTCGTCGCAGTAGCAGCGGATGTCCGAATCCCAGTAGAACTCAACGCTCGGATCAAAGATCACATCCTGCCCGTCAAGCAGACCGAAGGTACGCGCCTGCTCTATGACGTCAATGACCTTATCCGCCTCATCGATGCTGTAGGTAACGAACCTGCTCTCATCGGGCTTCGGGGCGGAGGTCGCGGAATAGTCGATGGTGTACTGCTTCTTGATATACGCAAGCTCGCCGAGCGCGTCGCTCGCGGCATTGTTCATGTAGACATTCAGCCTGCCGACAAGGTCGGACTTCGCGCTGCCCGCGGAGGCGCCGACCGCCTCGGACCCGGGGTGAACATTCAGCGACACGAACAGCAGCAGCACGACTGCCAGCAGCAGCGAGAGCGCACCCAGCAGCGTACGCACCGGCAGAGAAACGATATTCTCCTCGTCAAGCTCCGGTTCGGGCTCGGGTTCCGGCTCACGCATTACCGGCGCACGGTGCACGGCGGCCTTTTGCGGACGCCGCGGATTTTCGGCTTCTGGACTGTGCCTGAAAAACTCGGGATCAAATTCTCTTGCGTTCGCTTTCTTCGGCTCTGTCCGTACCGGGGCAGGGGCGGGAGCCGCAGGGTGCGCCGGTTCGGCTGCACGCCGTACCGGCTGCGTGGGACGCGGCGCAGACGCAGAAACGGGGTCGGGTGCGGGAGCCTTCACAGGCTCCACAGGTCTTGCGGGGCGCGCCGGTTTGGGCGGCTCGGTATCCTGCGTGCCGCTGTCCGACGAAAACTCCGCCAGTATAGAATCAAGGTCAAAGCCGTAATCGGTATTATCACTCATGGGAAATATCCTCTCGCTTCATTCATGCCGCGCCGCCCATCAGGGCGCTGAGCAGGGCGCTGTCCGCGTTTATGAGCCAGCGGCCGTCTACATAGTCGAGCGTTACCGTCAACTCCGCAGCCGTGCGGTAGCTGTCCGCGTTCTTCAGCACGTTGGTGATCGCGGTCTTATACGCCTCATCGGTGACGGCGGGGAGATAGTTATCGTCCGCGTCGTATACCTCCTTGCGCGGGCGGGAGCGGACGAGCGTTTCCAGAACCTTCTCCGTCTCTGCGGCGGCGTCCTCCTCCATCGCGGGGAGGTTGAGGTACGTAAAGCTCACCCTTTGCCGGGCGCTGAGCTTATCGACCTCGGCCTGCTCCAAAAGCTCATAAGCATAGCTCTCCCGGAGCGCCGCATACACAAGCTCTCCCGTCTCCGTCGAGGGGGAGTTTTCAAGGCCGAGGCTGCCGTAATTCTCAAGACAGTCGTAGGCGGAGGAATAGTCCCCGGCGCATACGGCGTCGAAGAACTGCCGCACCGTCGCCTGCGGATCGCCGTCAGCCTTGGCGTAGACGGTGCCTTTCTCGCTGCCATAGGCGCAGAGCACCGCGGCAAAGCCCGCCAGCACCAGCGACAGCACCGCAAGCGCGGGCTTGATGCGCCCCTCGTTATCACGCAGAACGAAGGACGCGGCGGCTGAGACGGCGACTATAATGATTATAATAGAAACAATAACAGAGAAGCTCAAACGCGTGTCTCCTTTGCAGACTATATCTATGATATCATTTTACCACTATCTTCATCAAGTTCAAGTACAAAAATCTGACCGGCCTTTATTGGGCCGGTCAGAAACAAGCAGATAATCACATTTCCAGTATGCCTTCAAGCTCCTCGAAGGGCACAAAGCAGTCCGCATCAACAAGCTCACGCAGCTTTTCCGGGGATGCGTACATCGCTCCGCAGGTCTCGCCTTCCTGAAGCACGATATCGTTAAGGTCGAAGTCCTGCTCAAAAAGCCAGACGTCGCAGATATAATGCTCGCGGCTGTAGCGCCTGAGGCATTTCCCCTTTGCCGGATCGAGCGTCAGGCCGGTCTCCTCCTTAACTTCGCGCAGCACAGCCGTGAGGCTGTCCTCGCCCGCGAGTGCGGAGCCGCCGGTGCTCTCCCATCTGCCGCCGTAGCTCTTCTCGGGGCAGCGCCGGGTGAGCAGATACTCCCCGCGGCTGTTTCTCATCCAGCAGTGCATAACAAGATGAAACTCCCCTTCGCTGAGCTGTTCGCCGCGGCGGTGGCGCTTGCCGGTTTTCTGCCGCTGCGCGTCATACACATCCCAGATCTCGTCCGAATTGCAGCCGCGGTTGAGCCAGTGGTTCACCCACACGGTCGATTTTTGCAGTGCTTCAACGGTCTTCGTCTCCAACAGCACGCGGCAGCCCTGCTCCCCGGCAAGTTTCAGGAAGCGCTCCTTATCTATTTCCCCATCGCCGAGTGCGAGGTGGACGTTTTTCCCGAGCGCGTCATGCAGGTGTATATGATGGAGCCTTTCCCGGCGCGCAAGGATAAAGGCCTGATCGGCATTGCGGTTGAGATAGTCATGCCCGACGTCAAGCGTCAAGCCGAAGGCGGGGCTTTCAAGCAGCGTGTCAGCCGCGGCGGCGAGGAAGGGCAGCGCGAAGCAGTCGCCCCCGTCGGTATTCTCGACGCAGACCATCACGTCGCTGCTGCCTATCGCCTCGGTGACCCTGTCGCGGAACTCGCGCATTTTGCCGAGGTAGAAGTCCTGATTCTCGGCATAGATATATGTGCGCCGCTCCGGGAGCGTCACATACACGCCGCGCTGTAAGTGCATATTCAGCACCGGGATCCCGGCCTTCTTCGCAAGAGCCACGGTTTCGAGCATCGTGTCAAGATATGCCTGCGCAACACCGGCGTTGACGCAGGCCGGGTCAAGGCTCTCGTCGATATGCACGGTGAAGTATATCCCGTACTTTTCTTTCAGCTCAAGCAGCCTGTCTGCGTCCAGACACTCCGGCTGATACTGCGGAAAGCTCATGTTTATTTCCATGAACTTCAGGCCGAGCCTGCGGCAGAGCGCGGCGCTTTGCTCAAGGTCAGGTATTTCAATAAGGGTAGGCATGCCGAAATCCATCATCGCCGTCTCCTCCCGTCAACAATCTGTTAATAAAAATTTCAATTCAGATTAGCAGATATGCGGCACTTTGTCAACATTTCCGAAAACATCTCCGGACATTTCAGCGTGTTTTGTTGCGATTGCTGATTGACAAAAAAATTGCCGCGGATATAATAGGTAGTACACTACTTATTATTTTTGTAGGGGGTGCTGTACGTTGAAAGAAGCGCCGCCGCGGGGAGTCCGGTTCTCGATACTCCACCGGGCGATGAAGAAACAGATAGACGATTATATGAGCGGCGAGGGGCTGACCGGCGTCCAGCTTTTTGTGCTGTGCGAGCTGCACAAGCTGGAAAAAAGCGAGACGCGGGAGATAAACCAGCGCGACCTTGAGAATGTCAGCCATGTCTCCCACCCGACTATGACCGAGATCCTCAAGCGCCTTGAGAAAAAGGGCTATATCAGCTGCTGCCGCAGCGAGCAGGACCGGCGCTACAAATGCGTCCGCTCCGCCGAGAAAGCGCAGGGGCTGAGCCGGCGCATGGCCGAGGCCGACGAGATAGCCTTTGAGTGCCTCTGCGAGGGGCTGAGCGAGGAAGAGCGCGCCCAGCTCATTTCCATCACCGATGTGATGGTGAACAACGCGCTCAAATATATAGACGGCAATACAGGCGGCAATGTATGCTGCGATGACGCCTTAAAGAAAGGATGCGAATGCGAAAGTGATAAAGAAGCTTGTGCAGAGTCTGCGGGAATATAAAAAGCCCACGATCCTGACGCTGATATTTATAACGGGCGAAGTGTTTTTTGAAGTGCTGATCCCGTTCTTCACGGCCGATCTCGTGAACGCGATAAAGGCCTTTTCCGCAGCCGGGCAGGAGGCTGCCGGGCTGCACGATGTTGTGAAGCAGGGTCTGCTGCTCGTGGCAATGGCGCTGGCCTCGCTCAGCTGCGGCTCCGTCGCCGCGATCACCTGCGCGAAGGCCTCCTCCGGCTACGCGAAAAACCTGCGGCACGATATGTTTGCGCGCATACAGAGCTTCTCATTTGAGAATATCGACCGCTTCTCCTCGGCCTCGCTCGTGACGCGTATGACCACGGATATAAGCAACGTCCAGATGACCTTCATGATGCTCATCCGCATGGCGGTGCGCTCGCCGCTGATGTTCCTGTTTGCGGTCATCATGGCGTTTATCATGGGCGGCAAGCTTGCGCTGACCTTCGTGATAGTCATACCTGTGCTGGTGTTCGGCCTTTACCTTATTGCGAAGAAGGCCATGCCCGCCTTCCGCGCAGTGTTCAAGAAGTATGACCGGCTCAACGAGTCCATCGAAGAGAACGTGCGCGCAATGCGCGTGGTCAAGGGCTTTGCCCGTGAGGACTATGAGAAGGATAAGTTCGGCCATGCCTCGCGCGATATCTGCAAGGACTTCACATATGCCGAACGCGTCGTCGCGCTCAACAGCCCGCTCATGCAGCTGTGCATATACTTCAACATGATCTTCATCCTGACCGTCGGCTCAAAGCTCATCATCACGAGCGGCGGCACGCTCATCGACGTCGGCCAGATATCCGCCATGCTGACCTACGGCTTCCAGATACTCATGTCGCTTATGATGCTCTCGTTCGTCTATGTCATGCTGACGATGTCCGCAGAGTCCGCACGCCGTATCTGCGAGGTGCTGGATGAGACTCCGTCCCTGTCCTCACCGGAGGACGCGGTCACGGAGATAAAGGACGGCTCTGTTGATTTTGAGAACGTCTCTTTCAAATATTCCGCCAAGGCACAGAAGTTCGCCCTCGCCGGGATAAACCTGCATATCGACGCCGGCATGACCGTCGGCATCCTCGGCGGCACGGGATCGAGCAAGTCGACACTGGTGCAGCTCATCCCACGCCTGTATGACACGACCGAGGGTACCGTCCGAGTCGGCGGCAGGGACGTGCGCGAGTACGACCTTGAAGCGCTGCGCTCGTCAGTGGCGGTCGTGCTGCAGAAGAACCTGCTCTTTTCCGGTACGATAAAGGAGAACCTGCGCTGGGGCAACCCCAACGCGACCGACGAAGAGCTCATTGAAGCCTGCAGGCTTGCGCAGGCGGATGAGTTCGTCCGCTCCTTCCCGGACGGCTATGATTCCCACATCGAGCAGGGCGGCACGAACGTCTCCGGCGGTCAGAAGCAGAGGCTGTGCATCGCACGTGCGCTGCTCAAGAAGCCGAAGATACTCATCCTTGACGACTCCACCAGCGCCGTCGATACCCGCACCGACGCGATGATACGTGCGGGCTTCCGCGAATATATCCCGGAGACGACGAAGATCATCATTGCCCAGCGTATCGCCTCCGTGCAGGACGCGGACATGATAATCGTCATGGACAACGGACGCATTGCCGACATGGGCACCCATGAGGAGCTCATGGCGCACAGCGCGATATACCGCGAGACCTATGAACAGCAGACGAGCGGAGGTGAGGACGATGAGTAATACGCGCAAAGGCAGACCTCAGGGCGGCGCGATGGGCGCAGCCGACCCCAGGGCTCTCGGTCGGGCGGTAAAGAAGCTGTTCGAGTATTACCCCGTGATGGCGCCGCTCACAATGTTCTGCATACTGTTTTCTTCGGTCGTGTCCTCGATCCCGTCGCTGTTCGTGCAGAACGTGCTTTCTGTAATTGAAAAGTGGTACCTCAGCGGTGACTGGGCATCCGCCAAGGCGGAGATCATCCCGTACATCACGCTGCTTGCGGCGCTGTATGTGCTCTCGCTGATATCCATGACGGCCTATACTCAGCTCATGGCATATATGACTCAGGGCTATCTTGACAAGCTCCGCCGCGAGATGTTCGACGATATGCAGGATCTGCCCATCAGCTATTTCGACACCCATCAGTACGGCGATATCATGAGCCACTACACAAACGACATCGACACCCTGCGCATGCTCATCAGTCAGTCGCTGCCGACTCTTATACAGTCCGGCGCGATAGTGCTGGTCGTGCTCGCGATCATGCTGTACTTCAGCGTATGGATGACTCTCGTGCTGTTTGCAGGCGTAGTGCTTATGTTCTTTGTCGCTAAGCGCTTCGGCGGCGGCTCGGCGCGCTACTTTGTGAAGCAGCAGCGCTCTGTTGCCGATACCGAGGGCTTCGTGCAGGAGATGATGAACGGCCAGAAGGTCATCAAGGTATTCTGCCACGAAGAGCAGAGCATTGAGGACTTCGACCGCATAAACGACAAACTCTGCGACGACAGCTTCAAGGCGCACACCTATGCCGGTATCCTCGGTCCGATCATCGGCAATATCGGCAATATCCTCTATGTCGGGCTCGCGCTGTTCGGCGGCGTACTGCTGCTGACAGGTGCTCCGAACCTCAGTATTTCCGGCAAGGTTTTCGATATCACTATTCTTGTTCCGTTCCTTAATATGGCAAAGCAGTTCACCGGCAACGTCAATACCCTCTCCCAGCAGATAAACTCCATCGTCATGGCAGGTGCGGGTGCAGGGCGCGTCTTTGCCCTGATGGATCAGAAGCCCGAGACAGACGACGGCTATGTCACTCTTGTAAACGTCACCGAGAACCCGGACGGCAGCCTGACCGAGACAACAGAGCGCACCGGCAAATGGGCATGGAAGCACCCGCACAGCGACGGCAGCCTGACCTATACTCCGCTGCGCGGTGACGTGCGCCTGACCGATGTCGACTTTGCCTACGTCGAGGGCAAGGACGTGCTGCATGACGTCAGCGTCTACGCGGAACCGGGGCAAAAGGTTGCCTTCGTCGGCGCGACCGGTGCCGGCAAGACCACGATAACGAACCTCATCAACCGCTTCTATGACATCGCCGACGGCAAGATCCGCTATGACGGCATAAATGTCAACAAGATAAAGAAAGCCGACCTGCGCCGCTCCCTCGGCCTCGTCCTTCAGGACACGAACCTCTTCACCGGCTCTGTCATGGACAACATCCGCTACGGCCGTCTCGACGCAACAGATGACGAGTGCCGCAAGGCCGCAGTCCTCGCCGGTGCAGACGACTTCATCAGCCGCCTGCCCGACGGTTATGACACCATGCTCACCAACAACGGCGCGAACCTTTCTCAGGGGCAGCGCCAGCTGATCGCCATCGCGCGCGCCGCGGTCGCCGATCCCCCGGTCATGATCCTCGACGAGGCCACAAGCTCCATCGATACCCGCACTGAGGCCATCGTCCAGCGCGGCATGGATAAGCTCATGGAGGGCAGAACGGTGTTCGTCATCGCTCACCGTCTCTCCACCGTGCGCAATTCTGACGTTATCATGGTGCTCGACCACGGACGCATCATCGAGCGCGGCAGCCATGAAAAGCTGCTTGAGGAAAAGGGCACCTACTACCAGCTCTACACCGGCGCATTCGAGCTTGAATAAGCGCAAAAAATTCCCGGAACTGTCAGTTCCGGGAATTTTTTGATATATTGCTTTACTTGAGCTTTTCCGCCTTGTCGATGATGAACTGGCGCAGCCATTCGCCGACTTCCTCGTTCTTCAGCGCAAAGTCGATTATCGATTCCAGATAGCCCTTGAGGTTGCCGGTGTCGTAGCGTCGGCCCTCGAAGTCCACGGCGCACATCGGCTCGACATGGCACAACTGCTTCATGCCGTCGGTGAGCTGGATCTCGTTGTTGCGGCCGGGGGCGGTGTTCGCGAGGATATCGAAGATCGCCGGGGTCAGCACGTAGCGCCCCATGATGGCGTAGTTCGAAAGGCGCTCGTCCATGGTCGGCTTCTCATTCATGTCGCCTATGCGGTATACGCGGTCGGAGAGCTTCTCTTCGAGCTTGACGGAAGAGTACTTGCATATCTCCTCGTCGGGGAACTCCCTGATGGCGATGGCGCTGCAGTGGTTCGCCTCGGCAGCGTTGACAAGCTGCTTGAGCACCGGCGTCTCGCTGAGCATTATATCGTCGCCCAGCAGTATGCCGAAGGGCTCGTCGCCGACGAAGCTCTTCGCGCGCCATATCGCGTGGCCCAGACCCTTTGTCTCCTTCTGGCGCAGGAAGTACACATCCGCCATGTCCGCGACCTCGCGCACCGTGCGGGCTTCTTTTTCCTTGCCGTCTGACAGCAGACGCGCCTCAAGATCGGGGGCATAGTCAAAATAGTCCTCTATCGGGGACTTGCCGCGGTTCGTGATGATGAGGATCTCCTCAACGCCCGCCGCGACCGCTTCCTCTACGATGTACTGGAGGACGGGCTTGTCCACCAGCGGCAGCATCTCCTTGGGAATGCTCTTGGTGTTCGGCAGCAGTCTCGTCCCGAGACCGGCCGCCGGGATTATAGCTTTCCTTACTTTCATGTCCTTACCTCCTCGGTGTGATATTTCAGTCCTTGAATTTCTCTATAAGATCACGGAAAAATTTCTTTCCCGGAAGATACCTCATCAGCGGCAGACCGATCAGATACATCACCGCGGCCTCGCCAAGGAAGATATACAGCGCGTTGAGCGCGAACACCTCCGGGTGCGCGAACACTTTCTGACCGTTATACGCCTCGGTTATCACCGCACCGATGACTACCGCGTTTATCACGACGTTTGCGCTGCACGCCAGAAACTCGCTGAGCAGGGTGTGCTTCCCCTGACCGAGCCTTGCCGCGGTGAGCACCGCCGCAAGCGTCGCGAGCGACCCGAATATGATATCAAAGATGTTGCCTGTCAGGACATTCGCTATCGCGCAGCCGGCAAACAGTCCCCATGCCGTGCATGGCAGGAAGTACGGCAGTATGCACAGCGCCTCGGACACGCGCACCTGTATCGCGCCGTAGCTTATCGGGGCGAGCAGCATCGTGAGCGCCGCATACGCCGCGCCGACGATGGCGGCAGCGGTGATCGAGCGCGCAGTATTATTCATTTTCATTTGTCTTTTCCTCCCGGCCTTCCGCCATTTCACGCGCGACCTCCTCGCGGTGCCTGAGTGAAAACTCACAGCCGCAGTAGAGCTGCCTGTAAACATTGTACTTCTCGCACAGCTCAATGGAGCGGTTCTCCCCGTCGCGTTTCTTGAAGTCGGACGGCAGCCAGCTCACGCCGACCATGCGTCCCACCTCTTCGCCGATCGTGTTTATCCTCACAGCGTCCTTATGGCGCGAGAGCGTCAGCGTTGAGCAGAAATAGTCAAAGCCGTAATGCTTGGCAAGTCTGCCCGCTTCGAGCAGGCGCACACGGAAGCACTCGGTGCAGCGCTTGCCGCCCTCCGGTTCGTTCTCCAGCCCCTTTATGCGCGCGTAATAGTCCTCGCTCTTTCTCGGCTCGGCCTGTACGCTTACTTTATCTGCAAGGCCCATGTCCTCAATGAGCTTTACCTGAGTTTTGAAGCGGCGGTCAAACTCCTGCTGGGGGTAGATGTTCGGGTTATACCACAGCAAGGTCACGTCAAAATACTGCGTCAAATATTCAAGCACGGAGCTTGAGCATGGCCCGCAGCAGCTGTGGAGCAAAACACGCGGCAGCTTTTTGCCGCGCTTCTGGATGATCTTATCCAGTTCCTTTTGGTAGTTTCTGTTCATGTCCAGATAATAACACAGATATTCGGAAAAAGCTACTGTTTATGATATACGAAAGCGACGCTCCGCAAACCGCGGAGCATCGCCATACTGCCGTCCTTTTATTCGTCCGCTTTATCCGCGTCCGGAGTCTTTCCGCCTGATGCGCGGCGGCGTCCGCCGCGGCCCTTGCCGCTGGCCTCGCTGCCGTCAGTCCGCTGAAGCGTTATGCGCTCGCGAAACTCCGTCGGCGTCATTTCCTTGAACCGGTAAAAGTTCATATTGAAGGTCTTGATGTTGCTGTACCCGACGGCTATCGCGACGTCGATCACAAGGTAATCCGTGGACACCAGCAGCTCACATGCCTTGTTGACGCGCGTGGAGTTGAGGAGCGTATCGAAGTTCATTTCATTATAATAGAGCAGCAGCCGGTTCATTTCCGGTACGGACACGTTGAATTCCGCCGCGACGCTTGCCGCACTGAGCCTCTCTGTCTCGTAGTTTTTATAGATATAGTCCGTCAACGCGAAGGCGACCGCCTTATCGGAGATATTGAACTTCGTGACGGCCTTGGAATATATCTTCCGGTACTGCATCGGCGTGATCCCGACGCGCTGCGCAAAGTGCTTGGACACGTGCGATGCGTCCACAAAGCCGCAGAGCTTGGCGATCTCGTCAAGCGTCAGGTCGGTGTAGATGAGGTAATCCGACGCTTTCTCCACGCGGATGCTGCTGAGGAGCTTTGAAAAGCTCGTGCCGGTCATGCCGGATATCTGCTTTGACAGCGCCGACTCCGACAGAAAGAACGCCTCGGCGACCTGCGAGAGCGTCAGCTTCTCAGCCGAGTGGGCATAGAGATAGCTCAGTATCGACTGCTCCTTGACGCTCGCCTCGTGCCCGGTGTCGAGCTCGCCGCGGTGCGACATGATGTAACGCCGGTAGACGATGACAAGCTCAATGAGCTTATTAATGGTGTAGAGCTGCGAAAACGGCTTGTCCGGCGGCTTTACACGCGTAGACTCGACGCCGAGCTCCGCCTTGAGGTTCTCCATGATGCCGTCGACATACTCCGCCTGTATGCTGTCGAGGTACGCGACCGGCTCCACGGTGAGAAAACGCAGCGGCTCGGCAGAGGCGTCGCCCGCGCCGGTGACGCTCTTGAACACGGAGTTGAGGTAGGCATAGTCGTAGATGACCTTGATGAATTGCAGCGTCTCCGTCACCTCGACCATGTCGGTTATCTTCCACGGCGTGATGGCGATGAGTGTGTTCGGGCGAAGGGGATATTCCTCGCCGTCTATGATGATTTTCCCGCCCCCCCGTTTTACATAAAGGAAGCGCGCCGCCTGATGGATGATCGCCCTTGTGGGCTTTTCTATCGCCTCATAGTCGAACGAGCAGATCACTGCCGGGTCTGAGGCGGAGGCGCGGGCTTCCTGAAGCATTGCGCGTCTTGGCATGGTCTGCACCGTCCTTTCATTTGTGAAATACCGGGTGTACGCATAAAGGTGCGTACACCCGGTATTTTAGATTAGTTCATTCGATAATTCAAGCTTAAAATCAGCTCAGCACCGCCATAGCTATCGTGAGGATAACGCCGACGACGACAAACAGAGTGACCAGAAGCTTCCATGCCCACTTGACCCAGGTCTCATAGGGGACACGTGCAAGTGCAAGCCCGCCCATGATGAAGCCGCAGGTAGGAGTAAAGAGGTTGACAAGGCCGTTCGCGGCAACGTTTATCATGACAGCAGTCTCTACGCTCCAGCCCATGCCCGCAACGATTGGGGATACGATTGGGCTGGACAGGCTCGCAAGGCCCGAGGAGCTGGGAACGAGGAAGCTGAGGCCGACATGCAGTACGTAGTCAAGCATACCGAACACACCAGCGGAAACGCCGGACTGGCTCAGTGCGGTGACGGAAGCCTCAACGATCCAAGTGCCGAGGCCGGTGGTGCTCATGATAACGGTGGTGGCGCGCGCCATCGCGATGACGAGGTTAACGCCGACCATGTCGCCGAAGCCGACGATGATGAGTTTCATGATCTGACCCTTATCCTCAAGGCCGACAATGCCGATGATGATACCCATGAGCAGGAACCAAGTTGCCGCGTCATAGAACCACCAATCGCCGAAGCCGGCGCCGGTGAGCCAGGAGGAGATGGGGGCAAAGAAGTTGTAAGCGCCTTCGCTGAGATCGCCCCAAGGAATGAAGCCGAGGATCATGACGATGAAGGACAGGGCGAACAGCCACAGAACAGCCTTCTGACGGCCGGTGAGCTTGACATCGCCGATATCGTCCTTGCCGCCGTAGGCCAGCTTGCACTCGCTGAGCTGCTCAGCAGTGAGGATGGAGCCCTTATTGGCGCGGACTTTCTTTGCATAAGAGGTGACAAACAGTGCGGAGGTAACATAGGCAACGAGCCAGAGGATGATGGCAATGACATAAGTGGTGCCCATGTTGACCTCAACGCCGACGTCAGCCGCAGCGGAGACCGCCGCGCCGGTGGCGAAGGGGTTGATGGTGGAGCCGAGAACACCGGTGCCTGCGCCGAGCAGAACCGTTGCCGCACCGACGATCGGGTCAAAGCCGGCGGCCATCATGGTCGCTGCAAGCAGGATGTAGAAGCCGACGGTCTCTTCGCCCATACCGTAGGTGGTACCGCCGACGGAGAACACGAACATCAGAACCCATACGAGGACAAGCTCTTTGCCGTGCAGCTTGCGCACGAGGGACTGGATGCCGGTCTCAAGAGCGCCTGTGCCTGTCACGATCGCGAGGAACGCGCCGAGGCAGAACACGAAGGTGATAACGTCGGCCGCGTCAGCGAAGCCGTTGACGGGAGCCATAAAGATATCGCTGGAGGTTGCTCCGACGACTTCGGCGGTATTGCCGTCAGCGTCGGTGTAGGTGTTGCCCGCTGCTATCCATGTGGCTATTGACACAAGGAGCATAACGGCGAGCAGGATCGCAAATGTACTGATCGATCTTTTTGCCTTTTTGGACATGATTTGAAACCCCTCTCTTTTAATTTGTTCGGACTTTGCATGTGGAACTGAGACAGCGCGATATTAAAACGTAAAACGCTTACCGGGTAATCACGGTGCCGGTCTTGCCCTCGAGGGCGTCCGCGGCACGGGCAAGGGAGGTGATGAGTGCGGTCCCGCCATGGTCGTTGTTCTTCACGAACTCCATGCAGGATTCGACCTTCGGCAGCATGCTTCCGGGGGCGAACTGGCCTTCCGCGATATACTTCTCGCAGTCGGCGATCGTCATGGAGGAGAGCTCCTTCTGGTCGGGCTTATTGAAGTTTATGCATACCGCGTCCACTGCGGTGAGGATGATGAGTCGGTCTGCGCGCACGTCCTGCGCCAGCAGGGAGCTTGCGCGGTCCTTATCGATGACCGCCGCGACACCGCGAAGGCCGTCCTCGGTCTCGACGACGGGGATGCCGCCGCCGCCGACAGTGATGACGATATCGCCGGCGCGCACGAGCTGATCGACAACGTTCAGCTCAACGATGCGCTTGGGGATGGGGGAGGGAACGACACGGCGGTAGCCGCGGCCTGCGTCCTCAACGAAGATGAAGCCTTTTTCCTCGGCGATCTTCTCTGCCTCTTCCTTGGTGTAGAAGCTGCCGACGGGCTTCGTGGGATGCTGGAAGCCGGGGTCCTTCTCGTCGACGACGACCTGCGTCACGACGGTCGCACATTCCTTATTTATGCCGCGGTTCTTCAGCTCATGCTGGATAGCCTGCTGAAGATGATAGCCGATGTAGCCCTGTGTCATGGCGCCGCATTCGGGGAAGGGCATGAACGGGGTGTTCCCGCCCTTGTTCGCGGAGAACTCCATTGCGAGGTTTATCATGCCGACCTGCGGGCCGTTGCCGTGGCCGATGATGACCTCATAGCCCTTCTCGACGAGGTCGACGATGGGGCGGGCGGTATTGCGGACAAGCTCAAGCTGCTGCTCGGGGGTTTTGCCAAGCGCGTTTCCCCCGAGAGCGACAACAATTCTTTCTGCCATAGTTTCTTCCTTACTTCAGCGTTGCGTACATCACAGCCTTGATGGTGTGCATACGGTTCTCTGCTTCCTGGAACTGACGTGCCTGGTGGCCAAGGAACACATCGTCGGTGACTTCCATAGCCTCGAGGCCGAACTTCTGGTAGATATCCTCGCCGACGGTCGTCTCGCGATCGTGGAAGGAGGGCAGGCAGTGCTCAAAGATGGCGGTGGGCTTAGCCATAGCCATGACTTCCTTATTGACCTGATAGGGACGCAGGAGCTTGATGCGCTTCTCCCACAGCTCTGCCGGCTCGCCCATGGAGAGCCATATATCGGTGTAGAGCACATCGCAGTCACGTGCGCCGACAGCGACATCGTCGGTGAACTCAAGCACCGCGCCGGTCTCGGCGGCGACTGCCTGGCACTTCTCAATGAGCCAATCCTCAGGCATGAGCTCCTTGGGGCCACAGGCGCAGAAGTGCATGCCGAGCTTTGCGCAGACGACCATGAGGGAGTTTGCAACGTTGTTGCGGGCGTCACCGAAGAAGGTGAGCTTGCGGCCGCGCATGTCGCCGAACTCTTCGCGTGCGGTCATGATGTCGGCAAGCATCTGCGTGGGATGGAACTGGTCGGTCAGGCCGTTCCACACGGGAACGCCGGAGTAACGGGCGAGATCCTCAACAACAGACTGCTTGAAGCCGCGGTACTCGATGCCGTCGAACATGCGGCCGAGAACCTTCGCGGTGTCAGCGAGGGATTCCTTCTTGCCCATCTGGGAGGAGCCGGAATCGAGGAAGGTGACGCCCATGCCGAGGTCGCGTGCGCCGACTTCGAATGCGCAGCGGGTACGGGTGGAGGTCTTTTCGAAGAGCAGAACGATCTGCTTATCGGTCAGCCACTTGTGCTCGATGCCGTTATTCTTCATGCGCTTGAACTCGGAAGCGAGGTCAAGGAGATAGTTGATTTCGTCCGGGGTGAAGTCCAGAAGAGTAAGGAAGCTTCTGCCGCGAATGTTGAGACCCATAATTATTTCCTCCTAAAAGTAATGATCGAGATTTTTATTTAAGAACTTCTTGCTGGTTTTTATTCTGCGCGGATGAGCGGCATGGACATGCAGCGCGGGCCGCCGCGGCCGCGGGACAGCTCCGCCGACGGCATTTCGAGAACCTGGATGCCCTCGTCGCGGAGGATGGCGTTAGTGACGTCGTTGCGCTCGTAGACGACGATCTTGCCCGGTGCGATGCACAGGGTGTTGGAGCCGTCGTTCCACTGCTCACGTGCCGAGGCGATCAGATCGTCGCCGCCGCAGTTGATGAGCTTGACGTGCTCAGTGCGGGTGTACTTGGAAAGGATGTCTTCGAGCTTCGAGTCGATACGGCGGATGTGCAGATCGGTCGGGTCCTTCGTGCCCGGGGTGATCTCGTACACGGTGAGAGGCCCAAGGATCGCGGGATGGATGGTGTACTTGTCGTAGTCGATCTGGGTGAAGACGGTGTCAAGGTGCATGAACGCGCGGCAGGCGGGAATGTCGAAGGCCAGCACGGTGCGGATCTTGGCGTTGGGGTCGGCAAAGAGATTGCGGGCCGCGGCCTCGATGCCGTCGGGGGAGGTGCGCTGGGAGATACCGATCGCGAGAGTGTCCTCGGTGAGGTTCAGAACGTCACCGCCCTCGATGTTCGCGTGGAAGTCACGGTCGTAGTAACGGGTGACGAGACCCTCGAAGTCGGGGTGATAACGGAAGATGTAGTCAGCGTAGATGGTCTCGCGGCAGCGGGTCGGGAAGCGCATCCTGTGCAGGAACACGCCGGTGCCGACGGACGCGAACGGGTCGCGGGTGAAGTAGAGGTTCGGCATCGGGTCGACGATGAGGTCGTCAGCCGGGGCGATCATATCCTGCAGGGAGTAAGCGGAAGCGCCGCCCATTTCCTTGAGCGTGATGCCCTCCATGGTCTTTTCGACAAGAGCCTTGCCCTCGAAATTGCTGACGAGGTAATCATACAGCTTATCCTGCCAGCGGCGGGTCTTTATGTTGCCCTCGGACAGCCACTGATATATAAAGGGCTTGATGACCTCGGGGTGGAGCTTGAAGACCTCGGCCATGAGATCCTCAAGGTAGACGACCTCGGTGCCGTTATTGCGGAGAATCTGAGCGAAAGCGTCATGCTCCTGCTGTGCGACCTTCAGAAACGGGATATCATCGAAAAGAAGCTCCGGCAGACGATCGGGCGTAAGATTGAGAAGCTCGCGGCCGGGACGATGAAGAAGCACTTTTTTCAGCGGCTTTATCTCGCTGCGAACGCAAATGCCTTTCATTTTATTTCCTCCTGTTATTAATAATATTTTGTATTTTTACTGCGTCGTTCCTGCGCGCATAGTACCGACGCGGTGTGTCACTGTACATATCATATCCGATGCCGATTAAAATATTGGAAAAATCGTGTAGAAGAAATTGTATATTTTCGTCGTTCTCGTTGTACGGAAAACAGCAAATTTTACATTCTCAAACCCGTTTATTTTTTTGCGCCGTGACACCAAAAGTTGAAAATTTAACGAGTGTTTTATATGGAATGCGCACAGTTGTGCGCGTGGGAACCGGTTCCCAATTTGTGAAAAAGCTAAAAAGAACCGAGGAAAACCGTCTTGTGACGGTTTTCCTCGGTTTTGACTGCTCAAGCCGTTTCTGCAGCGTTTATACGGCTGTCATTTTTGCAGATTGTATATTTTGGATTTTGACGCGGTTTGTGAAAAATAACGGCAGGGCTGTTACATGCTCTCCGGAGCGGAAACGCCGATGAGCGTGAGCGCGTTTTTGAGGGTTATCATCGCAGCCTTGATGAGGCCGATACGCTCGTTGGTAAGCTCGGGATCGTCGGGGTTGTTGACCTTGGTGGAGTTGTAGTAGCTGTGGAAGACCTTGACGAGCGTGATGATATACTCGGTCATCTTGTTCGGCTTGCGGTTGAGCGCGTCCGCGGCGACCTCCTTCGGGAACTCGCTTATGAGCTTGAGCATCTGCATTTCCTTCTCGTCGGTCAGGCGCTCGTAAACATCGACGCTCTTGAACTCGGGGATCTGGGGATTTCTGAGGATGGAGCACATACGGGAGTAAGCGTACTGCGCGTAGTAAACGGGGTTGTTGTTGTCCTTGGAGCGGGCAAGCTTGAGGTCGAGATCCATGTGGGTCGCCACGTCCTTGGAGACGAAGAACCAGCGCGCAGCGTCCACGCCGATATCCTCGCACAGCTCGCGCAGGGTGATGGCGTTGCCGGTACGCTTGGACATCTTGACTTCCTTACCGTCCTCGACCATGCGCACCATCTGTATCAGATCGACCTCGAGCGTCCCCTTCGGGTAGCCGAGCGCGGTCAGCGCGTTCTGCATACGGATAACGTAGGAGTGATGATCCGCGCCCCAGAGGTCAACGAGCAGCGGGTAGCCGCGCTCGACCTTATAGACGTGGTTTGCGATATCGGGAGTCAGGTAGGAGAAGGTGCCGTCGCTCTTGCGCAGGACGCGGTCCTTCTCATCGCCGTAGTCGGTGCTCTTGAACCAGAGCGCGCCGTCCTTTTCGTAGGTAAGCCCCATGTCCGCCATGCGGTCAAGGCAGGCGTTGATGCGCTTGCAGTTGTCCTCATAGAAGAAGGTCTCGTGCATCCAGCTCTGCATGGTGACGCGGTAGGTCTTGAGGTCGCGGTCGATCTTCTCAAGCTCCTTCTTCTTGCCGTAGTCCATGAAGTACGCAAGGCGCTCCTTGGGGTCGGCGGTGAGCCACTTGTTGCCCTCTTCCTTGGCGAGCTGCGCTGCGATCTCCTTTATATCATCGGCATGGTAGCCGTCCTCGGGCAGGGGATATTCCTTGCCGAAATACTCAAAGTAGCGCGCGGTGAGGGATTCGCCGAGCTTGACGATCTGGTTGCCGGCGTCGTTGACATAGAACTCACGCAGCACGTCCCAGCCGCTGGCTTCCATCAGGCGGCAGATGCAGTCGCCCCACGCGGCGTTGCGGGCGTGGCCGCAGTGCAGGTCGCCGGTCGGGTTCGCGGAGACCCACTCGAGCAGCATGTGCTTATCCTTGCCGGAATCGTTCTTGCCGTAATCGTCACCGGCGGCAATGACCTCGTTGATGACGGCGGTGAGGGCGCTCTGCTTGAGCTTGAAGTTGATGAAGCCGGGGCGGGCGACGGTGATCGACTCGCACTCCGGGAGGAGCTCTGCGAGCTTCGCGGTAAGGGGCTCGGCGATCTCCATCGGGTTACGTCGGAGAGTGCGCGAAAGCTTCATGGCAATGCTGGTGGAATAATCGCCCAGCTTGGTGTCCTGAGGGGTCTCGATAATGAGCTGACCCTCAGCCGGTTCCAGATCATAGACCTCTTTTACGGCCTTCTTCGCGGCGTCATAAATCTTGCTTCCAAAGTCGTTCATGCAAATAACTCTCCTTATCTTTCAATACCGTAAAGCTATGGTATCACTACGGATATACATTTTAATACTATACCATAAATTCCCCTTTATGCAAGCCCTTTATACTGCAATTTTGCCGCGCATCCTCATATATAACTCGAGCGTATCGCTTAATGCGGTACGCTCTTTCTATTATTATATACTTTCCTATCAGCCGCCGAGGTAGGCCTTGCGAACCTCGTCGCTCTCGGCAAGCTCCTTGCCGGTGCCGCTGAGGGTGATCTTGCCCGTTTCGAGCACGTATGCGCGGTCAGCGACGGAGAGCGCCATCTGCGCGTTCTGCTCGACGAGCAGGATCGTCGTTCCGTTCTTGTGGAGCTGCCGGATGATGTCGAATATCTGCTCGACAAGTATAGGCGCAAGACCCATGGACGGCTCGTCCAGCATCAGCAGCTTCGGGTGGCTCATGAGCGCTCTGCCCATCGCAAGCATCTGCTGCTCACCGCCGGAGAGAGTCCCGGCGATCTGCTTCTTTCTCTCGCGCAGACGCGGGAACTGCTCATAGACCGACTCGATATCCGCATCGATACCGGCGCTCTTCTGCGTGAACGCGCCCATTTCGAGGTTCTCCTCAACGCTCATCTGGAGGAAGATGCGCCGCCCCTCGGGAACCTGCGCGAGCCCCTTGTACACGAGCTTGTGCGCCGGTACATGGCTGATGTTCTCGCCGTTAAACTCGATGCTGCCGGTGCGGGAGCGCAGGAGCCCGGAGACGGTCTGGAGCGTCGTGGACTTGCCCGCGCCGTTTGCGCCGATAAGGGTGACGATCTCGCCCTCATTGACCTCAAAGGAAATGCCCTTTATCGCGTGGATCGCGCCGTAGTATACATTTATATTATCTACCTTAAGAATAGTGCCCATGCGCTCAGGCCTCCTTCTTCTTGCCGAGGTATGCTTCGATAACGACGGGGTCCGCCTGAATGTCCGCGGGCGTGCCCTTGGCGATGACCTTGCCGAAGTTCAGCACGCAGATGCCCTCGCAGATACCCATGACAAGGTTCATGTCGTGCTCGATGAGCATGATGGCGATCTGGAACATGTCGCGGATCTTGATGATGTTCTCCATCAGCTCCGCGGTCTCGGAGGGGTTCATGCCGGCGGCGGGTTCGTCGAGCAGCAGCAGGCTCGGGTTTGTGCCGAGGGCACGGACTATCTCGAGACGGCGCTGTGCACCGTAGGGCAGGGAGCCTGCCTTGGCGTCCGCAAGATCCTCCATGTCGAAGATGCTCAGCAGCTCCATCGCGCGCTCATGGGCGATGTGCTCCTGCTTCCAGTAGGACGGCAGGCGCATGATACCGGAGAACATGCCGTAGTTTATCTGGTTGTGCATGCCGAGCTTGACGTTATCCTCAACGCTGAGGTTGTCAAACAGGCGGATGTTCTGAAACGTGCGCGCCACGCCGAGCTTGTTGACCTGCGCGGTGTTCATGCTGTGGGTGTCTATGCCGTCGACCATGATAGTGCCGCGCGTTGGCTGGTAGACCTTGGTGAGGAGGTTAAAGATCGTGGTCTTGCCCGCGCCGTTCGGGCCGATGAGCCCGGCGATCTCGGTACGGCCGATGGTGAGGTTAAAATCGTCGACCGCGGTCAGGCCGCCGAAGTCTATGCCGAGGTGGCTGACTTCGAGGACGGGGGTCTTGTCAAGGTCGCGCTGCGGGATGAAAGCGTTCGTCGGCAGCGGGACGAGCGGGCTTTTATACTTTGTCTCGATGTTGGCTTTCGGATATGCCGGGGCAAACATTGCGAGCGGGTTTCTTAATTTCAGAGCGAGATCAGGCATGTTCCTTTTCTCCTTTCTTGCCGAAGGGGACGAGCTTTGAAAGCAGCGCCTTCATCTGGGGGCTGTTCGTCGCCAGCATGACGACTATCAGGACTATCGCGTAGATGAGCATACGGTAATCGGCAAAGCCGCGCAGCGCCTCGGGCAGCACCGTCAGCACCGCCGCCGCGATGATCGAGCCCCACATGTTGCCGAGCCCGCCGAGCACTACGAACACGAGGATGAGGATCGAGGTGTTGAAATCGAATTTTGAGGAAACGAGGTTCGAGAAGTTCAGGCCGTAGAGCGCGCCCGCGCCGCCCGCGAGCGCAGCGCTCGTCACAAAGGCCATGAGCTTATACTTCGTCACATTGATGCCGACGGACTCGGCGGCGATGCGGTTATCGCGCAGCGCCATGATCGCGCGGCCGGAGCGGCTGCGCGCGAGGTTCAAAACAACGATGAGCGTGACCATGATGAGGATGAAGCCCGCGGTGAAGCTTGCGATGGTGTCCGTGCCGGTCGCGCCCTGCGCGCCCTTGATGAGCACCTTGCCCGTCTCGGTGAGGCCTAGGTCGGTGACGGTCTTTGCGCCGGTGGCGTTGAAGATGATGTGCAGGCCGTTTTCATCGTGGCCGATGATGAGGCAGTTTATAAGCTCCTTGATGATCTCGCCGAAGGCCAGCGTCACGATTGCCAGATAGTCGCCGTGCAGGCGCAGCACCGGGATGCCGACAAGAGTTCCCGCGATGCCCGCGAAGATCGCGCCCATCACTATCGCGAGCGCGAGGCGCACGCCGTCCGAGGGGATAGCGCTCTGCAGGCTCATCGCGGTGACGACGCCGGTGAACGCGCCGACACTCATGAAGCCCGCGTGTCCCAGACTCAGCTCGCCGAGGATGCCGACGGTGAGGTTCAGGGAGACGGCCATGACGATGTAGCAGCAGATTGGGACGAGCTGACCCTTCATCGAGCGGGTGAGCAGCCCTTCGTTCATCAGCGCGTTCATGACGATAAAGGCGATGACGACGCCGATATAAGTCGCGAAGTCCGCGATCTTTGTCTTGTTAAGAGTCTTTTTCATCTTGGCACCTCAGACTTTCTCCGGCACATACTTGCCGAGCAGACCGGCCGGACGCACCAGCAGCGTCACGATAAGCACCGCGAAGACGATGGAGTTTGCAAGCTGCGTGGAGATATACGCCTTTGCCAGAGACTCGATTATGCCGAGCAGCAGACCGCCGAGGAACGCGCCGGGGATAGAGCCGATGCCGCCGAACACCGCCGCGGTGAAGGCTTTGATGCCGGGCATGGAGCCGGTCGTCGGCATGAGGGAGGTGTAGGACGAGCAGAGCAGCACGCCCGCGATCGCCGCGAGAGCCGAGCCGATAGCGAAGGTAAGGGAAATGGTGCTGTTGACGTTGATGCCCATGAGCTGGGCCGCCGCCTTATCCTCGGACACGGCGCGCATAGCCTTGCCCATCTTGGTCTTGCCGGTGAAGAAGGTCAGCGCCGCCATGATGACAAGGCACATCACGACCGTCAGAAGCGCGATGTAGGAGATCGTAAGCTTGCCGTCGAAGAGCTTGAACGCGCCCTCGACCACAGGGCTGTACGCCTTGGGGTTCGCGCCCCAGATGAGCAGGGCGGAGTTCTGGAGGAAGTAGCTCACGCCGATAGCGGTGATAAGCACCGCGAGCGACGGAGCCGCGCGCAGCGGCTTATACGCCAGACCCTCGATGATAACGCCGAGCACCGTACACACGACCATTGCGACGAGTACCGCCGCCCACGCGGGGAGCCCCCATGAGCTGACCGCCATCAGCGACACATAGCCGCCGACCATTATAACATCCCCATGGGCGAAGTTCAGCATCTTGGCGATGCCGTAAACCATGGTATAGCCCAGCGCGATTATCGCGTACACGCTGCCGAGACTGATACCGCTGATGAGATATGACAGAAATTCCATAACGTACCTCTTCTGTTTCTATTAACTGCTATGAGCTTCTATTAGGTAAACTCCGAGCAAAGCCCAGCAGAGCGGGTTTGCCAGCTTCTTCTGACGTGGCTGCGGCATTTGCACAGCCGGCAGAGGCCGTGCCGCCTCTGCAACTGCCGCAGGATGACAAGATGCCTGTCGGCAGTCGGGGTATGATCCCCCGGCTGCCTTTGTTGAGTTGTGGTTTAATATCCCGCTGTACTTATGCTGCGGGGCTGGCCTCGGGTTCAGCAGCTGCTTCCGCTTCCGCGGTGGCCTCAGGCTCTGCGGCCGCTTCGGTCTCCTCGGCGGGGGCTTCCTCGGCTGCTTCGAGCTCTGCGGAGACGTAGGTGCCGTTCTTGATGATGACGGCGGCGGGCATCTTGCTGACTTCGCCCTCGGTGTTCCAGGTCATGCCCTTACCGGTCAGGCCGTCGAAGGTCAGGCTCTGGAATGCGGAGACAAGTGCATCGCAGATCTCCTCGTTGCTCATGTCGGGAGTGCAGTTGGCTGCTTCAAGGGCGGCCTTCAGTGCGTAGATAACGTCGTACTCATCGGCTGCGAACTGGTTGGGGACTTCACCATACTTCTCGGTGTACTTCGCTACGAAGCTCTGGGTCTGCTCGTCCTGTGCGTCCGCGGAGAACGGGGTCAGAACCATGACGTCCTCTGCAAGCGAGGTATCAAAGCCCTCGAGGGTCAGGATGCCGTCCATACCGTCGACACCGAAGAAGGTCGGCTCATAGCCCATGGCCTTTGCCTGGGAGAAGATGACGGATGCGGGCTGGTAGTAGATGGGCAGGAAGACGAGGTCTGCGCCGTCAGCCTGAGCTGCGTTGAGCTGGACGGAGAAGTCGGTAGCGGTGTCCTTGGTGAAGGTGCCTTCGTAGACGATCTCAAGGCCGTTCTCGGCTGCGGTGGAAACGAACTTGTCGCGGATGCCCTGGGAGTAAGCGTCATCGTTGCGGTAGATAACGGCGATCTTGCTTTCAGGCATGTTGGCTGCGATGTAGGTCGCGGAGCCTGCGCCCTGGTTGGGGTCGGTGAAGCAGAGCTGGAAGACGTTGTCCTTGCCCGCGGTGACGTCAGCGGAGGAGGCGGACGGGGTCATCATAAACACGCGCTCTTCATTGCACTTGGTGGAAACGGAGATGGAGGAGCCGGTGGTGGTGGGGCCGGCCATGACCTGCATACCCCAGTCCATGAGGTTGTTGTAGGCGTTGACTGCGATCTCGCTGTCGGCCTGGTCGTCTTCGAACTTCCACTCGACCTGGTAGCCGTTGATGCCGCCGTTGGCGTTGATCTCATCGATCGCGATCTGGCCGCCGTTCTTGACTGCGGTGCCGTAGATAGCCGCGTCGCCGGTCAGGGGGCCGCTGCCGCCGATCTTGAATGTATTGCTGCCGGAGGCTTCCGTGGGAGCCTCAGTTGCGGCAGTGCCGCTGTTGCTGCTGCCGCAGCCTGCGAACAGGCACATACACATTGCTGCGACCAAAACAAGAGCCATAAACTTTTTCATCTTTTTGTTCTCCTAACTGGAATATATTTATACAAAAAATCAGCCCCGACCGAATTGGTCGGGGCTGATTTGAAGTATACGAAAAATATCAAATCATCGCACCGCTGCCAAAACCGGTCGCCTGCTATCTGCGCCGCTAAGTATGCCTATAATTATGCATATGGATACGGTAATAACTCGTACGGCGGCAATAAAAATGGACACTGCGTTAACAGTGTCCATAGTAAGCAGGAGGGCGGTATTGGTGCAGTCGGCGGACTGCTGGCGAGAAGAGCGTGCAGCAGCGGACTCATCTGCGCGAGCGCATGAGCCGGTAGTATTGAAGCTGTTTTCGAAGCGTTCAAACATCTGCTGTATCTCCTTTCGTTTGATGGGCGTACTTTAGCACCGTAATCCGCGGCTGTCAAGTCCCTTTTTTATATTTCACCCGTTTTGACAAAACGGCTAAAAATGCAGGCGTGTTTTTCTACACATTGCACAGCGTCAGAATAACATCGCAAGGTCATGCTGCGCCGCAAGCGGCACTGCATCGACCGGCGATATTATTCTTCCTTTTCCTCGCAAACCCACTTCGTTGGCCTTTGCGAGGAGCATTTGTGCTTCGCACATTGGTCGAAGCTCGCGCCGTTCTGCTGGGTTCGATTTGAGTAATTGTATAAGAAAGGACGGGGACTTGCGGTATCCCCGTCCAGACGTGACAGACTTTCCCGTGCCCGCCGCGAGGATGTGCATTCGCAGCCATGCCGGAGTCTATCGCATACCGCACAGTGCTATGCTCCAATCACTCTACGGTATTGATATCATTGTATATCAAAAAAGCTGGTTTGCATAGGGTAAATTGCAGAAAATACAAAATTTTGAATGATTGCACAAATTCGCAGGGCATTTTCTGTTGAAAGCGGGAAAAATTCCGGAGGCCGTATGGCCTCCGGAACTCTCCGAACACATTTTTTGATTATTCGACGCAGTAGACCGTGAGGGTCTTCTCGACGCCGAGGCAGCTCGCCGTAAGCTTGACGCCGCCTGAGATGTTTCCGACGCACTCGACCGTGCAGCTGAGATCGCCCGTCGAGGTAACCGTGAGGTAATCGGTGTTTTCGCTGGTCCATTCGACCTTGACGCCCTGGATCGTGAGCGGCAGGACCTGCGCGGTCAGGTCGACCGTGTCGCCGACGTGCATGGTGAAGTCCGACGTCTTCTCATCGGTGTAGAAGAAGATCTTGATGCTCTCGACAGTCGGCGTCGGTGTCGGCGAAGCCGTGGGCGCGGCCTCAATGATGGGGACATAGTCCGTCACAACAGGGGGAGTCATTGCCGTGGACTTGTTGCTTGAATCACTGCCGTCAAGGCTGGTGCTGACCATAACGATGACAGCCAGAATAACCGCGACGACCAGGATCAAGCCGAATATCATCTGCCATTTTGTGTTCGTTTCAGCACGCTCATAGGAAGCGGTACCCTTGACCGTTCCCGGCGTGGTGCTTGGTGCGCGCCCGCTCTGTGCGACCCTACGGGTGCCGCAGTTGGGGCAGCGGCTGCGCATGGAAGAAAATGTCGCGCCGCAGCGGCGGCATTTTACTTCAGGAATCATGCTCATACAAGTTCCTCCGTTCTATTTTCAATAGAAATGGATACTAAACCACTAATAGATAATACATCTAAATTGCATTTTAGTCAAGGGTTGTCGTGTCCTGGGGGCTGTTTTTGTGCTTTTTTCCGGTGCATATTCCCCACTTTTGCCCCAATTTTACCCATGAGCGCGGTAATATCCGGGGTTCTGTGGGCAAATTCAGGTCTTCCGCCGCAAAATACAGGCACTGTGTTTTATCCGTGCTCACTTGACAGGAACCGCAGAAATGTTATAATTTTTATAACACATCAACATTTACCGGAATCGGACGGGAGGAATATTAATGCCCAAAAGCATCACCCGCATCGTTCTCACCGGCGGCCCCGCCGCGGGTAAAACCACGCTCATCAGCCGCATCCTCAAGGAGTTCAGGCAGGAAGACGGCTGGAAAGTCATCACCATCCCCGAGACGGCGACGGAGCTTATCTCCGGCTTCGGCATCCGCCCTTTCGGCAATTGCGTCAGTATGGAGGATTTCCAGTATTTCGTCATTGAGGATCAGCTGCATAAGGAGCGTCTCGCCCTCAAGGGCGCGGAGATGGTGCCGGAGGACAAGGTGCTCATCATCTATGACCGCGCTGTGCTCGACGATAAGGCGTATATCTCCGACGCACAGTTTGCAAAGACCCTCGCCCATTTCGGCAAGACCGAACAGGAGGTGCTCGCCGGGTATGACGCCGTTCTCCACCTCGTCACCTGCGCCAAGGGCGCGGAGTTCGCGTACAACTACGGCAACGCCGCGCGCTATGAGACAGTCGAGGTCGCGCGCGAGAAGGATGATCTCACCCTGCGCGCGTGGAGCACCCACCCCGCGGTCTATGTCATCGATAATTCCGTGAACTTTGAAGACAAGATCGACCGCGCCATCGCGCAGATATACCGCATAATCGGTCAGGCAGCACCGGAGCCGGGCAAGAAGAAGTACCTCGTCGCCATGCCGGACTGTGCCGCGCTCGAGAAGCTCTACGGCGCAGCGCCTGCCGAGATGATGCAGACCTATCTTGTCCCCGTCAGGCAGGACACCGAGCGCCGCATCCGTCAGCAGAAGAACGGCAGCGGCTATCTGTACTTCTATACCGAGAAGCGCATCGCCCCGGACGGGACGCGCTGGGTCACAGAGAAGCCGATCTCCGAGAAAGAGTACGTGGCATATCTCATGGAGGCGGACGTCTCCCTGCACAGCGTCATAAAGCAGAAATATAGCTTTACATATGACAATCGGCGCATGGAGCTGGATGTCTATCCTTTCAGCTCCGATAAGGCCATCCTCTTTGCCTACGGTGCGGACACCGGCCGCCTGCCGCCGGAGATAGAAATACTCAAAGACGTGACCGGAGAGGCCGAGTATAAGAACCGCGCCCTCGCCGGGAGCCAGCGCCTGTAAGGCCTGACCGCTGTATCAAAAATTTTTTGCTGAAGTCTACAAAAAGGGGCTTGACAAATTAGCGAAAGCGCACTATAATCCGCACATATTGAAACGGCAAAGGCGTCGTGCAGTATTGCATGGCATCTTTGCCGATTTTTATTTTTGATCCCGTCGGCGCTGCGCCCCGGGAAGAAAGACGAGGTAGATTCATGAGCACAGTCACTGAGATTTTCGGCTGCAATGTATTCAACGATTCCGTTATGAGAGAGCGTCTTCCCAAGGACGTGTTCATGCAGGTGCAGCGCTCGATAAACGACGGCAAGCGCCTTGACAGTGCCGCCGCTACGGTCGTTGCAAACGCGATGAAGGATTGGGCCATTGAGAAAGGCGCAACCCACTTCACCCATTGGTTCCAGCCCATGACCGGCATCACCGCCGAGAAGCACGACAGCTTCATTTCCCCTGTTGCGGGCGGCAAGGTCATCATGGAATTCTCCGGCAAGGAGCTTATCCAGGGCGAGCCTGACGCCTCCAGCTTCCCCTCCGGCGGCCTGCGCGCGACCTTTGAGGCCCGCGGCTACACCGCATGGGACCCGACCTCCTACGCATTTATAAAAGACGGCGTCCTCTGCATCCCGACCGCTTTCTGCTCCTACGGCGGCGAAGCGCTCGATAAGAAAACCCCGCTGCTGCGCTCGATGGAAGCCATCAACAAGCAGGGTATGCGAGTCCTCAAGCTCTTCGGCAACACCGACGCCACCTCCGTCAGAACGACCGTTGGTCCCGAGCAGGAGTATTTCCTCATTGATAAGTCAATCCTTGATAAGCGCAAGGATCTGCTCTATACCGGACGCACGCTCTTCGGCGCAAAGCCGCCCAAGGGTCAGGAGCTGGAGGATCATTACTTCGGCGCTATCAAGTCCCGCGTGTCCTCCTTTATGAAGGAGCTCAATGACGAGCTGTGGAAGCTCGGCGTGCTCGCAAAGACCGAGCATAACGAGGTCGCCCCCGCGCAGCATGAGCTTGCACCTATCTTCACCACGACTAACATCGCCGCCGACCACAACCAGCTTACCATGGAGCTCATGCAGAAGATAGCGAAGAAGCACGACATGGTCTGCCTTCTGCACGAAAAGCCCTTTGCCGGCGTCAACGGCAGCGGCAAGCACAACAACTGGTCCATGTGCACCAACACCGGCGTGAACCTCCTTGAGCCGGGCGACACTCCCTATGAGAACGCTCAGTTCCTGCTGATGCTCTGCGCGGTCATTCAGGCCGTTGATGATTATCAGGATATGCTCCGCATCTCCGTCGCTTCCGCCGGCAACGACCATCGTCTCGGCGCAAACGAAGCGCCTCCCGCTATCGTCTCCATGTTCGTCGGCGATGAGCTCGGCGCGATCCTTGACGCCATAGAGACCGACACCCCCTACGGCAGCAAGGAGAAAGAGCTTATCAAGGTCGGCGTCCATGTACTGCCGAAGTTCCCCAAGGACACCACCGACCGCAACAGAACTTCGCCCTTTGCTTTCACCGGCAACAAGTTCGAGTTCCGTATGCCCGGCTCCTCCGCGTCCATTTCCGGTGTGAACGTCGTTTTGAACACCGCGGTCGCCGAGTCCCTGCGTCAGTATGCAGATATCCTCGAAAAGGCTGACGACTTTGAAGCTGCTCTGCACGACCTTATCAAGGACGTTATACATAAGCACAAGCGCATTATCTTCAACGGCAACGGCTATGATGAGAGCTGGGTCAAGGAAGCCGAGAAGCGCGGCCTGCTGAACCTGCGCTCCACGCCCGACTGTGTGCCCTATTATCTCAGCGAGAAGAACGTCGAGCTCTTCACCCGCCACAAGGTCTACACCGAGACCGAGCTGCATGCGCGCTATGAGATCAAGCTCGATAACTACAGCAAGGTGCTGCACATCGAAGCTCAGACGATGCTTGACATGGTCTGGAAGGATATCCTCCCCGCTGCCAGCGCCTACACCAAGGAGCTTGCCGAGACTGTCGCTGCGAAGAAAGCCATCGGCGGCGGTATCGACACGAGCTACGAAGAGAGGCTCGCAGGTCACGTGAGCGTCCTGCTCGCCTCCGCCACGAAGAAGGCTGAAGCTCTTGAATACGCGCTCATGGGCGTCAAGGACATCACCGATACCCTCGCACTTGCCCGCTATTACAGAGACACGATATTTGCTGCAATGAACGAGCTGCGCATCATCGTCGACGAGATGGAGACCCACTGCGCCGCGAAGTATTGGCCGTACCCCTCCTACGGCGATATCCTCTTCAGCGTAAAATAATTTCATATGGAACAGGCTCCCGGAGTTCCGTGAGCCTGTTTACGTTCTTATATCGCAAAAACAGGAGCAGCCGTCTAAGGCTGCTCCTGCTCTGTTTCAAGCGTATATTACTTGGTGGGGTCGATGATGATCTTGCAGATATTGGTGCCGTCGAGCATCATCTGGATGGCCTTGTTGATCTCGCTCAGGCCGAGACGGTCGGTGACCATGCGGTCGAGGTGCATCTCGCGCCAATTGTCCTCGAGGAAGCGCACGCCCTGCTCAAAGTCCTCCTGGCTGTACAGGCGGTTGCCGATGAGCTTGATCTCCTTGAAGGAAACCTTGCCGATGACAAAGGGATAAGCGTCGCCGGAGAGGCCAAGGCTCAGCATCTTACCGCCGCAGCGGCAGAGGTCGGGCATCTGGAGCACGCAGGAGGGGGCACCGGAGGTATCGTAGACGATATCGAAGCCGTGGCCGTCGGTGACCTCGCGCATGAGATCCATTGCGTCGGTCTCGGTGGGGTTGATGGTCTCAATGCCCATGGACTCGACGAACTTGCGTCTCGGCTCGTTGATCTCGGAGATTATGACGCGCCCTGCGCCCGCGGCCTTTGCGAACACCGCGATGTACAGGCCGACGGTAGCGCCGCCGGAAATGAATATCTTGTCGCCTTTCTGCACCTGAGAGTTGACCATGACGTGCTGACCGACTGCGAACGGCTCGCCGAGGATAGCGACCTCATCGGGGATATCCTCATCGAGCGCGACGAGCTTGTCAACACCGACCTTGGTGTACTCTGCAAAGCCGCCGTCGACATGGATGCCGAGGAGCTTCAGGTTCTCGCAGACCCAAGGCAGACCGCGCTGGCAGGCAGCGCACTTGCCGCAGGAGATGATTGGGTTCATCAGCACGCGCTGACCGAGCTTGAACTTGCCGTCGTAGCCTTCGGGCAGGGATTCTATCGTGCCGAGGATCTCATGGCAGAGAACGGTCGGGACGGTAGCGGTCATGTGCTTGCCGCGGTAAACGGTAATGTCGGAGCCGCAGACGCCCGCGCGCTTCACCTTGATGAGCGCCTCATTTTCGTCGGGAACCGGCACAGGGATATCGCACAGCTCGAGATCGAGCCAATTTTTCAGAACAGCTGCTTTCATTGCATGATCTCCATATCCAGATCAGATCACGGCTGCTTGCCGATGTAGGCAAGGATACCGCCGTCGACGTACAGGACGTGGCCGTTGACGAAGTTGGAAGCGTCGGATGCGAGGAACACTGCGGGACCCATGAGGTCGTCAGTGGTGCCCCAGCGGGCTGCCGGAGTCTTTGCAACGATGAACTGATCGAACGGGTGACGGCTGCCGTCGGGCTGGCGCTCGCGCAGAGGAGCGGTCTGAGGAGTGGCAATGTAGCCGGGTCCTATGCCGTTGCACTGGATGTTGTACTCGCCGTACTCGGAGCAGATGTTGCGGGTGAGCATCTTGAGTCCGCCCTTTGCGGCGGCGTATGCGGAAACGGTCTCACGGCCGAGCTCGCTCATCATGGAGCAGATGTTGATGATCTTGCCGTGGCCCTTCTTGATCATGCCGGGGATAACTGCCTTGGAGACGATGTAGGGAGCGACGAGGTCGATATCGACGACCTGCCGGAAGTCCTTTGCCTCCATCTCGAGCATGGGAACGCGCTTGATGATGCCGGCGTTGTTGACAAGGATGTCGATGGTGCCGAGGTCGCGCTCGATGTCTGCGACCATCTTGACGACGTCCTCTTCATTGGTAACGTCGCAGTAGTAGCCCTTGGCGTCGATGCCCTTTTCGGCATAGGCCTTCATAGCCTCTTCCATGTGCTTCTCGCCGCGGCAGTTGAAAGCGATCTTTGCTCCGCAGTTTGCGTATGCCTCGGCTATCGCAAAGCCGATACCGTATGCCGCGCCGGTGATCAGCGCAACTTTGCCTTCAAGTGAAAACTGCTTCATCATGTCCATAGTTAATTTCTCCTTTTCAAAATATTTTTTAAAACTTGGTTAACCGGTTTCTGAAGCCTGGGTAAACAACCGCCTGTATCGTGCAGGAAACAGGCGGGGGATTTTTTACGGGGCAGTGACGCGCAATGCCGCAGGCGTATTGTGCGGCACTGCCCCCAAAGTTTATCTCTGGACTCTGCCGGTGCCGTCGCCGCCCATGAGCTTCTCAACATCGGAAACGCCAACACGGTTGAAGTCACCGAGGATGCTGTGCTTGAGGCAGGACGCCGCAACGGCGAACTCAAGCGCGGACTGCTTGCAGTCGTAATTGTTCAGGCCGTAGATCAGGCCGCCGGCAAAGCTGTCGCCGCCGCCTACACGGTCGACGATGTCGCGGATCTCGTAGCGCTTGGACTCATAGAACTTCTCGCCGTCGTTGAGGCAGGCAGCCCAGCCGTTCCAGTCGGCGCTCTTGCTCTCGCGCAGAGTGATGGCGATCATCTTCATGTTCGGGTACTCAGCAAGGACCTTGTCGCCGAGAGCCTTGTACTTGCTGCGGTCAAGCTCGCCGGATTCGACGTTGACGTCAACGGTGATCTCGAGGGACTTCTGAACGTCCTCCTCGTTTGCGATGGCAACATCGACATACTTTGCGATCTCACGCATGACCTCGGCGGCACGGACGCCGTACTTCCAGAGGTTCTTGCGGTAGTTGAGGTCGCAGGACACGGTGATGCCGCGCTTCTTCGCTTCCTTGACGGATTCGAGGGAAATCTCCTTTGCGCTCTCGCTGATAGCCGGGGTGATGCCGGTGATGTGGAACCAATCGACGCCCTCAAAAGCCTTGTCCCAGTCGATATCGCCGGGCTTGGCAAGCGCGATGGAGGAATACTCACGGTCGTACACGACCTTGCTGGGCAGCTGGTTTGCGCCCGGCTCAAGGTAGTATATACCCATGCGGCCGGCACCGCGGATGATGCGGCTAGTGTCCACGCCGAACTTGCGCAGCTCCTTGACGCATTCATCGGCAATGGCGTTCTTCGGCAGAACGGTCAGATAGCTGACATCCATGCCGTAGTTTGCCAGAGAGACTGCGACGTTTGCCTCGCCGCCGCCGAAGGTGGCCTCGAGCATCGGGGTCTGGAAGAAGCGTTCCTGTCCGGGAGCCTTGAGTCTGAGCATTATTTCGCCAAAAGTAAGAACCTTCATTTAATTAATCCTCCGATCATTTCTGAAGAAGATGCACGGCAAAGCCGCCGATCTCGTTCTTGAAGTAAACAGCCTTGATGTTGTTCTTGTCCTTGACGGAGTCCATATCCAGCTCATAGCCGCGGCGCTCCATCTCGGCGATAGCAGGGATCATCTTGTTGGTGCGGATAGCGATGTGGCCGTTCGCGCCCTTGAACATGGTCTTCATGACCTCAACGCCGGTGGAGGCGAAGTTGGAGGAGTTGCCCTGCTTGACGTTGAAATCGAAAGCATCGTTGAAAGCCTTGCAGACGTCCATTGCGGCGTCGGCGTCGGGAGTGTTGATGCCGATGTGCGCGACCTCGAAGCCGAGCAGAGTCTTGCGTGCTTCCTTGCACAGCGCGGTGATCTTATCGAAGTTGCCGGCTGCTATGTCGGCCTTCGGGCAGATCCAGCTGCCGCCGACCGCGTGGATGTACGGGGAGGAAATGAACTCGGCCAGATTCTGTGCATTGACGCCGCCGGTCGGGATGAACTTCACGCCGCCGAAGGGACCGGCCAGGGACTTGATCGCGCTCAGGCCGCCGTAAACATTGGCGGGGAAGAACTTCAGGACCTTGAGGCCGTGCTTGAGAGCCATCATTATTTCGGTAGGAGTGACGCAGCCGGGGGTGACAGGGATACCGTTGTCGCAGCACCATGCGACGGTCTCCTCGTCATAGCCGGGGGAGACGATGAACTTTGCGCCGCACTCAACGGCAAGCTTGCACTGCTCAAGATTGATGACCGTGCCGGCGCCGACGACCATATCGGGGCACTCCTGTGCGACGGCCTTGATGGAATCGGCAGCGGCGGCGGTACGGAAAGTGATCTCCATAACGTCAATGCCGCCGGCGAGCATCGCCTTGGCAGTGGGGACAGCGTCCTTCGCGTCCTCAAGGACTACCACGGGGACGACACCGGACTGAGCCAGTCTTTTCAATACATCCATTTTTTATTCCTCCTGTTGTAAAATTAAAGGAAATACAATATAATATCAGTCATACAAACGCGGATATCCCCGGTTTGTAAACCGGTTAACGAGGTGAAGCTTATGGATAATCAGAAAATTTTGCAGCAGTTTATCGACAGTTTTCAGGACAATGCGATCCGCAGCCGGAGCTATTCCCCGGAGTTCCGCCGCAGATGGGAGGCGGTAATACGCCGCGCCGCCGAGAGCGATGAGGTCTATTTCGACACCGCTTCGGACTCCGTTTTTACCGTTGAGCACAGCTTTGCGGGGATAGAAACCGGTTTCCATTTCGACCAAATGAAAATTGCCGAGTGGTACCAGAGGGACCTCAAGGACAAGCACGTTGTCTTCAAGCCCCAGAAGCTGAAGCACGACAAGCAGGGACTGCATTTCCACGAGTACACCTGCAGCTACAACCCAAACGCGGCTGAGCCCGCGCTCAATGACGAGAACCGCAACATCATCGCCGCGGCAATGCCGGAGCTTCCCGCGCGGCTTCAGATCGTTTACGGGAACAAGTGGGTCGACGGGCGCTTCAATGCATTTCTGAAAACGCGGCTTTCCGTCTATCTTATAGACACGGACTATGTCCCCGCGTTTCTCGCGACACCTCTTGAAGTCTGTCTTTACCTTTTCCTCATGGACTATTGTATTATAAAAGAAAACTACACAAAGGTCAAGGACGAAGATTTGAAGCAGTTCCTCCACATCTTCAAGGCCTCGCCCATGCTCAGGATAAAAAAGCTTCTCTGAAGCTCCGAATATCCTGATTCTTCTTCACCCTCCCACGGAAAACGCGGGAGGGTGAATTTTTTGGTTTATCTGAGCTTATTTACACCAAAGGTGTCCATGTCGTCGAAGGCCTGGTTCTCGCCGCCCATCGCCCATATGAAGGTGTAATTCGAGGTGCCGCAGCCGGCATGGAGCGACCATGACGGGGAAATGACGGCCTCGTAATTCTGCATGACGAGGTGGCGGGTCTGCTGAGGCTGACCCATCAGGTGCAGGACGACCTCTCCCTCGGGGAGATTGAAGTAGGTGTATATCTCCATTCTGCGCTCATGGGTGTGCGGGGGCATGGAGTTCCACACGCTGCCCGGAGCGAGCTGGGTAAGCCCCATGGAGAGTTGGCAGGTCTCCAGAACATCGGGGTGGATGAACTGGTTGATGACGCGCTCATTGGAGTTTTCCTTGCTGCCGCAGGGGCGCTTGTTTGCGTCCTTAATGGAGATAAAGGTGGTCTTGCAGTCCTTGTGCGCGGGAGCGGAGACGAGGTAGAAGCGCGCGGGCTGCTCCTTGTCGTTGCTGCCGAACACGACGGACTTCGTGCTGCGGGAGATGTACAGGCAGTCCTCAAAGCCGAGCTCATACTTCACGCCGTCGGCCTCTATCCAGCCTGCGCCGCCGAGGTTGAACACACCGGCTTCACGGCGCTCAAGGAAGAAATTCGTGCCGAAGTTCGCCCAGACGTCGATGCCCTTGTCGATAGGCAGAGCCTCGTTCACGGGCATGATGCCGAGAACGACCATGCGGTCAACATGGGAGTAGACAGCCTGCACGGTATCGGGCTGATAAAGGTTCTGGATAAGGAACTCTTTTCTCAGCTCCTCTGTGGTATAACGCTTCACATCTTCGGGATGTGCTGAATAACGGATATCCATTTATAAGCCTCCAGATATTAGCCCACAAGGCCGAGTGCCTGAGGAATGCACATAGTCAGCCAAGGCACGTAGGTGATGAGGGTCAGGCAGATGAGAATGACCGCGAAGAACGGCAGCAGCATCTTGATGATCTGCTCGATCTTGACCTGATGCACACGGCAGCCGGCGAACAGGATAGCGCCGACAGGGGGAGTCAAGGTACCGACGCAGAGGTTCATGACCATCATAAGGCCGAAGTGGACAGGGCTCATACCCCAGGTCTGCACGATAGGCAGGAAGATCGGAGTGAAGATCAGAACTGCGGGAGTCGGATCCATGAAGCAGCCGACGATGAGCAGGATGATGTTCATGATGAGCAGGATGACGTACTTGTTGGTGGTGAAGCCAAGGATCGCGTTTGCGACGAGTGCGGGGATGTGGGTGTAGCTCATAACGTAGCCCATGATGCCGGACACGCAGACGAGGTACTCAATGACCGCGGTAGTCTTGACGCTGCTCCAGATGACCTTGGGCAGATCCTTGACGGTGATGTTGCGGTAGATGAAGCTGAGGATCAGGGAGTAGAGAACCGCGATAGCGGAGCCCTCGGTCGCGGTGAAGACACCGCCAAGGATACCGCCGATAACGATGACGATCATCAGCAGGCTGGGGATGCCGTCCCACAGAGTCTTGAGGACGAACTTTGCGTTGTAGTGTTCGGTGCTAACATAGCCGCGCTTCTTTGCCATGACGCCCGCGACGATCATGCAGCCGAGACCCCAGAGGATGCCGGGGATGTAGCCTGCCATGAACAGAGCCGCGATGGAGACGGAGCCTGCGACGGTGGAGTAGACGATCATGATGTTGCTGGGCGGGATCATCATACCGGTCGGGCCGGAGGCGATGTTGCAGACCGCTATGTATTCATCGGAGTAACCCTCTTCCTTTTCCATGGGTCCGAGGATGCCGCCCATTGCGACAGCCGCGGCAACGCCGGAGCCGGACATTGCGCCGAAGAGCATATTAGCGACGATGTTGGTCTGTGCCAGTGCGCCGGGCAGACGGTGCGCAACGAGCTTTGCGCAGCCGACAAGACGGCGGGCGATACCGCCGGTGTTCATGATGTTGCCGGCGAGCACGAAGAAAGGTATTGCCAGCAGCGAGAAAGAGTTGACGCTCTGGAACATCTTCTGTGCGGAGATGGTGAGGAAGCCCTGATTCGGCATGATGATGTACAGGGCCGCGGCGCTGCCGAGACCGATGCTCAGGCCGATCGGGAAACCGAAAGCGAGAGTAACGAAGATAAGGGCGATCATTACGATGCCCGCAATGGCTGTAACTGTCATTTCTGTCTACCTCCTGTCATGCGGTACCGGAGAGCTCATCGCCGTGGGTACGGGTGCCATGGTTATAGTTGTTGATGGCACGTGCGCAGTTATAGACCGCGTAGTACAGGGTGATGACGCCGGTAAAGGGAACGGAGGCGTACAGGATAGCCTTGGAAACGTGCAGGGACGGGTCGACCTGGACAGCCTGCTTTGCGGTGTAGAGCCAGCCGCCCCACACGCAGATAAGAAGAATGAATACGAACAGGAAAATGTTGGTGATGACCTCGACGATCATGTACATTTTCGGGGAAAATCTGTCTTTCAATATATCAATGGCGAGGTGCTCACGGCTGCCGTAGACGTAAGCGCTGCCAAACATAATCATCCAAACGAACAGGTACTGGGAGAGAGCTTCGGAAATTGCGCTGGGGGCGTTGAATACGTATCTTGCGATGACCTGGTAGCAGACCAGAACTGTCATAATGCCAAGAGTCGCCGTGCCGAGCACTTCGAGTATCTTGTCGACTATGAATTTTATTTTGTCGAATACCTTCACGGAGTGGCCTCCTTCTGACTTTTTAAAAACGGCCCACAGGCGTGCTGCGGGCCGTTATAACGCGGGAACTAAATATTAATAGTAGTTATTTAACCGATTAGCGCTCGGAAACGATCGCTTCGTAAACAGCCTTGGTCATGTCGGTGCGGTTAGCAACGTCATTGATCAGATCCTGGCAGAGAGCCTGGAAAGCGGGGACATCAGCGTCGGAGAAGATAACGCCCTTCTCAGCTGCCTTTGCCTCGTAGTCGGAGCGGAGCTCTGCGCAGAGGTTGAACATGTAATCAATGGACTCGGATGCGCACTTCTTGAGGGCTTCCTGATCCTCAGCGGACATGGAGTCGAAGACCTTTGCATTGATGCACAGCTCATCGGGGATCATGAGGTGGCCGGTTCTGTTGTAGTAAGGAGCAACTTCGTACTGAACGAGGTCAACGTAGGTGATGATGTTGTTCTCAGCACCGTCGAGGGTACCGGTCTGGATTGCGGAGTAAACGTCGCCCTGTGCCATTGCAACACCGACGCCGCCCATAGCGTTCATCATAGCGATGCAGGTGTCAGAACCCATAACGCGGATCTTCATACCAGCAAGCTCTTCGGGAGTGGTGACAGCCTTGTCACGGGTGTAGAGGTTACGAGCGCCGAGGGAGTAAGCGGAGAGAACGACGAAGCCGTGGTCACGAGTGGTGGCGAACAGGTCGTCCAGCTTGCCGGACTCGAAAACCTTCTGCTGATGCTCGATGCTGTCGTAAACGTACGGAGTGCCGAGGATAGCGAAGTCAGGAACGTAGGTCTCGATGATGGAGTTTGCAACGAGGGTCATGTCGAGAGCGTCCATGGTGCACTGCTCGAGGGTCTGCTGCTGGTCACCGAGCTGAGCATCGGGATAAACTTCGATGGAGTAACGGCCTTCGGTGGCGTCATACAGATCGTCGCTGAGCTTCTGAAGGGTCTTTGCTTCAGGATTCTCGATGGTCTGGTTGAATGCGCACTTCAGAACGGTCTGGCCGACCTTTGCGCCGTCGGTTGCTGCTGCGGTGTCAGCAGGAGCTGCTGCATCAGCTGCGGGAGCTTCGGTGGCTGCGGGAGCCGTGGTGCTTGCGGACTGGCCGCATGCGCACAGTGCGAATACCATGCACAGTGCGAGGAGCATTGCGAGAACAGATTTGACGTTTTTCATTATCTTTCCTCCATAATGAATTTATATACAGGCAGATCGCTCTGCCGGTAACACAAATAAAGTCTTGCATGCCGGGCGGTGTTAAGATTCCGTTAACTCCGACAAAGTTTCCGACAAAGTTTGGCAAAAACATATCCGTTTCGTCAAGATAACGGTTTCGTAAATCGGTTTATCAACTTGGCCTAAAATAATTCCCCATAAGCGAGGAATCATTTTTTATCTGTCAAATACCGTCACATCATGGAATGATGTGGAAACGGCCGGCCGTTTCGGAATTCTCTGATTTACTTTTTATTTTTTCGCCGCGCCTGCGGTGGTGGATTCTCTTATAATAATAGAAGACGGAACTATTTCCTCTGCGGGGGTCTCGGCTGCGCTGCCGTTTATCCTGTCGAGCAGAAGCCTTGCCGCTCTCGCGCCGATCTCGCCCGTGCTGAGCGCCACCGCGGTTATTCCGGGGTCCGCTATCTGCAGCCAGTCCCAATCGTCAAATGTACACAGGCCAAGCTCTGCGCCCGCCTTGATGCCCAGGAACTTCATTGCCGTAAGGATGCGCTGGGTAGTCGTGCCATTGGCGGAAAGCACCGCTATGCGCTCGCCATTGTGCTTCCCGAGGAAATCGCGCAGGCTGTCAACACAGCTGTTGGGAAGCTCACAGTTTATCTCGTATATCTCCGGTGCCGCTCCGCTTTCTGTGACGGTATCGGCATAGCCCTTGCATCTGAGCTCTCTCGGAGCAATCTTGGCTATCGTCTCCGAAAAGAAAGCAACATGCTCATAACCCTGTGAGAGGAGCAGGCGCGTACACTCTGCCGCGTTTTCCTGATTGCGGCTGCACACCGTGTCGATAAGCCCCGGCTCCATCAGCGGTCTGTCCGCGAGCACCAGCGGGATGCCGCGTTCCTGAAGCTCAAGCAGGTATTCGTCATTGCTGCCGCAGGTGTTGACGATGAGTCCGTCCACCCGGTTATCGAGGAAGCCCCGAAGAGCCCTCTTCTCGCGGCGTGCGCTTTCGCGGCTGTCTGCAAACAGCACCTGATAGCCCGATTCCTCGCACACGGAGGTTATGCCCTTGAGCAGGAGCGCCGAAAACGGGCTGCTGATGTCGCCTATGACGCAGCCGATAAGCATCGTCCTGCTGGCTTTGAGCCGCTGCGCCGAACGGTCAGGGTGATAGTTGAGCGCCTTGACCGCTGCGGATATCTTTTCCTTGGTCTCCGCCGACATGTTCTCATACTTGCCGTTGAGGAAGCGTGAGATTGTCGTCTTAGAAACTCCGCAGTAGCTTGCGACCTGATTTATAGTAACTTTCTTTTCTGATTGAGCATCCATTGTTTACCACTAAATTAACAATTCTGTAATAAGTTTAGCATCAGGTTTTCGTTTTGTCAACCGGTTTCCAAGTATCTTAACGACGTGATACTGTACAGAATTTTCACTCCATTTTGCAGCACTTTCCACAAAAGCCGTATTTTAGCGGTACAAATGGCATATTTTTCCGCCGCGCTGAAACAATCTACGCCGCCGTGCGTCATATCAGGCAAGAGGGCTGAATTCTTTCCTTGTATTCTTCGGCGTATATTGATATAATGTACTGTAATTAACTTGGAACAGTTCGCCCAATTCACGCTGCCATCAATTGATGGTAAGGAGGAAAAAATATGATAAACTTCAACGTGCCTCCCTGCACCGGGAACGAAATGAAATATATCGAGCAGGCCATCGCCTCGCACAAGATCTGCGGCGACGGCAGCTTTACCAAAAAGTGCAACGCATGGCTCGAGCAGCGCTTTGGCGCGAAGAAAGTGCTCCTCACCACCAGCGGCAGCACCGCCCTTGACATGGCGGCGCTCCTGTGCGGTCTTGAGCCGGGGGATGAGGTCATCCTCCCGAGCTTCACTTTCTCCAGCACCGCAAACTCCTTCGTCCTCGCCGGGGCAAAGCTCGTGTTTGTCGACATCCGCCCGGACACGATGAACATCGACGAGACGCTTATTGAGCGTGCCATCACCGATAAGACCAAGGTCATCTGCGTCATGCACTATGCCGGCGTGGCCTGTGAGATGGACACGATCATGGACATCGCCCGCCGCCATAAGCTGCTTGTCGTTGAGGACGCGGCCCAGGGCGTCATGGCAAGCTACAAGGGCAGGGCCCTCGGCACGATCGGCGACCTCGGCTGCTACTCTTTCCATGAGACGAAGAACTACTCCATGGGCGAGGGCGGCGCCATCGTCATAAACAACCCCGATTATATCGAGCAGGCCGAGATACTGCGCGAGAAAGGCACCAACCGCGCTAAGTTCTTCCGCGGCCAAGTCGATAAGTACACCTGGGTCGATTTCGGCGACAGCTATCTGCCGAGCGAGCTGAACGCGGCCTATCTCTGGGCGCAGCTCGAAATGGCGGATGAGATCAATAACGACCGTCTGCACAGCTGGCATGAGTATGATGCGGCCTTCAAGCCCCTTGAGTCCGCCGGTAAGCTCGGTCTGCCTGCGATCCCCGACGGCTGCGTACACAATGCGCACATGTATTATATCAAATGTAAGGATCTCGCCGAGCGCACCGCGCTCATAAGCTTCCTGAAGGAGCGCGATATCCTCGCGGTGTTCCACTATGTTCCTCTGCACTCCGCTCCTGCCGGTGAGCGCTTCGGCCGCTTTGACGGCGAGGATAAGTACACCACCGTCGAGTCCGACAGGCTCCTTCGTCTGCCGATGTACTACGGTCTGACCGCCGAGGACCGCAGCCGCGTCATCGCAGCCGTCAAAGAGTTTTACGGTGAGTGAGCCATGATCTCATTCAAACCCTGCGACCTGCCGGTCATCACCGGCGATAAGGTCACGCTCCGCCCCATAGCCGACGCCGATACCGATCTCATTGTCCGCTGGCGCAACGATCCCGCCGTGCAGCAGTTCTTCATTTTCCGTGAGCCGTTCACGCCGGAGATGCACCGCAATTGGCTGCACACAAAGGTTGAGACGGGAAAGGTCGTCCAGTATATCATTGTCGATAACGCTGACGGCAAGAGCGTCGGCAGCGTGTATTTCCGGGATATAGACCCGGCAAACGAGAGCGCGGAATACGGTATTTTCATCGGTGAGGCCAGCGCCCGTCACCGCGGCATCGGCACGGCCACAGCCCGTATGTTCGTTGAATTTGGGCTCAATACTCTGCGCCTGCACAGGATCAGCCTGCGCGTCATCGGCGGAAACGACGTCGCCCGCCGCAGCTATGAAAAAGCCGGCTTTGCGACCGAGGGCGTTTTCCGCGACATGGTCAAGCTGGACGGAGAGTTCCGCGACGTTGTGTTCATGTCCATACTCTCGGAAAGGAGCGGCAAATGAAAAAGGTATCTTTCGTGATCCCCTGCTACCGCTCCGCGAACACGATAGGCGTCGTCGTGGACGAGATCCGCGATACGATGCCCACGCTCCCGGAGTATGATTATGAGATAATTCTGGTCAACGACTGCTCCCCGGATAATACCCTTGAGGTCATCTCCGCGCTCGCGCTCTCCGACAGACGCATCACCGCCGTCGACCTTGCAAAGAACTTCGGCCAGCACGCAGCGCTCATGTCGGGCATAAGCCACAGCACGGGGGACTTTGTCGTCTGCCTTGATGACGACGGCCAGACTCCGGCAAACGAGGTCGGCAAGCTCCTCGCGCGCCTCGAGCAGGACGACTGCGACGTTGCCATGGCCTCTTATGAGCACAAGCAGCACTCGGCCTTCCGCAATTTCGGCACGAAGCTCAATAACCGCATGACCGAGATCATGCTCGGCAAGCCCCGTGACCTGAGCATGACGAGCTATTTTGCGATAAAGCGCTTCATCGTCGATGAGATGCTCAAGTATAAAAACTGCTTCCCGTATCTGGACGGGCTCATCCTGCGCTGCACACGCAGGATCCGCACTGTCCCGGTGCAGCACCGCGCGCGCATGGAGGGTTCCTCAGGCTATACGCTCGGCAAACTCTTCGCGCTGTGGATGGACGGCTTCACCGCCTTTTCCGTCAAGCCCCTGAGACTGGCAAGCATATTCGGCGCGCTCACTGCGTTCGCCGGATTTATCTATACCATCGTCATTATAATCAAGCACTTCATTTACAGCGATATCCCCATGGGCTGGAGCTCCACTATGGCTCTCCAGCTTATCCTCGGCGGCGTGATCCTGCTGGTTCTCGGTCTCGCCGGCGAGTATATCGGGCGCATCTATATGTGCATCAATGCCGCTCCCCAGTATGTGGAGCGCAGCGTGATACGCCGCGGGGACGGCGAATAAAACCGGAGAGCACGCATGGATAACAAGGATTCGATTTTGATACTCGGCGCCGGGATCTATCAGGTCCCGCTGATAAAGAAAGCTCAGGAACTGGGGCTGCGCGCGGTGATAACAAGCATACCCGGCAACTATCCGGGCTTTGCCGCCGCCGATAAGGTCTATTATGCGAACACCACCGATAAGGACGCGGTGCTCGACATCGCCCGCTCCGAGCGCGTCGCCGCCGTGACCACGACCGGTACCGACGTCGCCGTCTCCTCCATCGGGTATGTCTGCCGCAAGCTCGGTCTGTGCGGCATAAGCGAACAGGCCGCGCGCGTGCTCACCGATAAGGCGCTTATGAAAGAAGCCTTCGTAAACGGCGGCGTGACTACGGCGGAGTTTCGCCGGGTGGAAAGCTACGATGAAGCTGTCGCCGCAGCCGAGGCTCTCGGCCTGCCGGTCATGCTCAAGATCGTCGACAAATCCGGCAGCAGAGGGATAACCAAAATAACCGATCTCTCCCGTATGCGCGAGGCGTATGATTATGCCCTCGCCGCGACGGACGCAGATCACATGGTCGTCGAGCGCTTTGTTGACGGCAGGGAGGTCGGCATCGACGCACTCGTGCAGAACGGCAGGCTCCTGCTGATGCTGCCGCATGAGAAATATGTCTATCACTCCGGGCACACCGGCATCCCCATCGGTCACTTCTGCCCGATGGAGGTCTCACCGCGCCTGCATGAAAATATGCTGCACGAGACGGAGAAGATCATCCTCGCCACAGGCATGGATAACTGCGCAATAAATATCGACGCGATGATCCTCCCGGATGAGAGCGTCAGTATAATCGAAGCCGCCGGGCGCTGCGGAGCGACCGGCATCCCCGAGGTCATCAGCGGCTATACCGGGCGCGACTATTACTCCTGCATCATTGACGCCGCCCTTGGCCGCCCGATAGCGCCCTTTGACCTGACGCACGGCACGCCGACGGCCTCACAGCTTCTGTACACCGAGAGCTCCGGTATTCTCCGCGAGATACGCTATCGCTTTGCCGGGCGCGAATACGTGAACGAAAACGCCGTTGTCCCCGGCGCGGGCAAGGTCGAAGTGAGCTTCGCCCCGGGCGATGACATCGACGCTTTCCGCAACGGCACGGACAGGATCGGTCAGGCTATCTTTCAGGCCGCGTCGAATGATGAGCTTCAGGCCGCGGTCAAGGCTTTCAGAGAAAGTCTCCGCGTGGAGGTCTGCCAATGAGATTCGACGGGCTTGTCACCCCCTGCTATATAATCAACGACGAAGAGTACGCCCAAAATATCACTCGCTTCAAGGCGGAGTTTGAGAGCCGCTGGAACGGGCGCGTGCTCTTCGGTTATTCTGTGAAAACCAACAACTTCCCCTATATGCTCAAGGCCGCGCTTGCGCATGGCTTTCATGCCGAGGTCGTCTCCCCGGATGAATACGCCTTTGCGCTGCGCTGCGGCTGCCGTGAGGATAACATCATCTATAACGGCCCGCAGAAGCGGGACACCGTCGTTTCCGCCTGTGCTGCCGGGAGCATAGTGAACCTCGATAATCTTGAAGAGGTCGAACGTGTCTGCGCGGCGTTCCGTGACAGCGAGCATAAAAGCGCCGTCGGCCTGCGCGTGAACTATGACATTGAGCGCGACTGCCCCGGTGAGACCACCTGCACCGGCATCCCCGGCCGCTTCGGCATCTGCCTTGAAAACGGGGACTTTGAAAAGGCTCTCGCCATGCTGCGCGAAAGCGGCATCGAGCTTGCCGGGCTGCACCTGCACCAGAGCAGCAAAACGAGGAGCCTCGCGATCTACCGCAGCATCGCCGGGACGGCGGTGCAGATAGGCCGGGAGTTTGGGCTTGACGCGCTCCGGTATGTTGACATCGGCGGCGGCTTCTTCGGCGGGAGCTTCTTCCCCGGAAAGCCCACGTATGCCGAGTACGCCGAGACCGTGTGCACCACACTGCGTGAGTTTTACTCTCCCGAGAAAACCGCGCTCATCCTCGAGCCGGGCGCGGCTATCCTCGCAACGTCGATGGATTATCTCACGAGCGTCCTCAACATCCGCGAGGTCAGAGGACACCGGATCGTGACCGTGGACGGCAGCGTCGTCCACATCAACCCTTTTATGAACCCGCACCCAACACCGTTTACGATGATAAATCCCGGTGCGGAGAGCACTGAGGAGCAGATAATCGGCGGCAGCACCTGCATGGAGCTTGACCGCTTCTATCCGCGCGATATAAAAAACCTCGCGCAGCATAACAGCAAATTCCTGTTCCATTGCTGCGGCGCGTATATGTCGACGCATAACAGCAGCTTCATAAATGCCGCGCCCAATATCTATCTCAAGCGCGGCGAGGAGTATATGCTTCTGCGCAAAAAGAGCATCGACAGTCTCTTTCCCAAAGAATCTGAAATATAGAGGACAAATGTCTTGAAAAAGAGTATCTCTCTGCGTTATATCGTGCTGCTCCAAGCGGCGGTGATACTGTACACCTGCACCGATATCGCCGCGAAGCTTGCCAGCCGCTATCCGTTTCTGTCCATGGGCTTTGTGCTCTGCTACGGTGTCGAAATTCTCATCCTCGGCGTTTATGCTATCTGCTGGCAGCAGATAATAAAGAAGGTCGATATCTCCGTTGCCTACTCCAATCGCGCCTCGGCCATTTTCTGGTCGACGCTGTGGGCAGCCGCAGTGTTCCATGAGCACATCTCGGTCCAGAATATTATCGGCATCATCGTCATTTTTGCCGGGATATGGATGGTGAACAGAGATGCTTGAACATTGGCTCGCACTCTTCGGCGCTGTGCTGCTCTCATCCGTCTCGCAGATGCTTCTCAAGAAGTCGGCGGGGAAGGAACACAAGAGCGTCATTTTCGAATACCTGAACCCGTGGGTCATCAGCGGCTATTTTCTGCTTGCCGCCTCAACGATCTGCGTGATCTTCGCTTTCAAGGGCGTCGACTTCAAGAACGGCCCCGTGATAGAATCGCTGGGCTTCCCGCTGGTGATGATCCTCGGCCGGATATTCTACGGCGAGAAGCTGACGAAAAACAAGCTTATCGGCATGGGTTTGATAATGCTCGGCGTCGTGATATATTATATATAAGAAACAGAGTGAGATAAATGAGCAAAGTATCCTTTGTCATCCCGTGCTACCGCTCGTCAAAGACGATCGGCGGCGTTGTGAACGAGATAGAGAGCACCATGGCACAGCTCGCCTACGAGTATGAGATCATCCTCGTGAACGACTCCTCGCCGGATGATACTTTCGCGGTCATCTCCGCGCTCGCAGAAGCGGACGGGCACATCACCGCCGTCGACCTTGCAAAGAACTTCGGCCAGCACGCGGCACTGATGTGCGGCATCAGGCACAGCAGCGGGGATGTCCTCGTCTGCCTTGATGACGACGGCCAGACTCCGGCGGACGAGGTCGGCAAGCTCCTCGAAAAAATCGAAGCGGGCTATGACGTTGTCTACGCTTCTTATGACCATAAGCAGCATTCGGGCTTCCGCAACTTCGGCAGCCGCGTGAACGCGTGGATGACGGAGATCATGCTCGGCAAGCCAAAAGAGCTGAGCCTTACGAGCTATTTTGCTGCGAAGCGCTTCATCGCCGATGAGATGCTCCGCTATGAAAACTGCTTCCCATACGTCATGGGGCTCGTGCTGCGCAGCACGAAGAACATCTGCAACGTCCCCGTGAACCACCGCAGCCGCGAGCAGGGGCAGTCGGGCTATACTCTCAGTAAGCTCCTGTCGCTGTGGATGAACGGCTTCACCTCGTTTTCGATAAAGCCCCTGCGCATTGCGACCTATTTCGGTGCGCTCACCGCTGTCGCTGGCTTCATCTATGCGCTCATTATCGTCATCCGGCACTTTGCCGTCGGCATGGCGCCGCTCGGCTGGAGCTCCACCACGGCGCTGCTGCTGATTCTCGGCGGCGTGATTCTGCTGGTGCTCGGCCTCATCGGTGAATATATCGGCCGCATCTTCATGTGCGTCAACGCCTCTCCGCAGTATGTGGAGCGCAGCGTTGTAAAGCGTGACGGAGCGTCCTGACACTGCAGTCAATTTTCGTTTTATTAACAGTTTGTTCTTTTTCTCTTCCCTTGTTTCGACAATATTTTCTCTTCCTCGGTGTTAAGATTGTGTTAACAAGAACGGTGGACGTTCTTATTAAGCCACAGCCAGAGAAAGGGAAAAAAGATATGAAATTTGACATTGCAGCGGCGGAACGGGCGCTTGAGCTCGTTGCACAGAACAACGGCGTGACCGTAGAAGAAGTAAGAGAAGAGATCGCCGCAGCGATAAGCCTCGCCTCCGCGCAGGCGGCGGACAACGACCACAGCGGCACTCCTCCCTCCCCGGAGAGCCTGATAGCATACGCAGCAGAAGAAACAGTAAACCGGATCATGCAGCTTGCATGATCCGGCATTTTTATTCTTCAGCCCATACTTGGGCGCATTTTACGGCCTTGCGCCAGCCGCGCAGAAGCTCCGCGCGTTTTTCTTTGTCCATTGCGGGTACAAACACGCGGTCGATACCCTGATTCTGCTTCACGTCCTCAAGGCTTTCCCAGTAGTCGACGGCAAGCCCCGCAAGGTACGCCGCGCCCAGCGCCGTCGTCTCTATGCACTTCGGCCTGTATACGCTGCACCCTGTGATATCCGCCTGAAACTGCATCAGGAAGTTATTCGCGCACGCTCCGCCGTCCACCTTGAGCGCCGCAATGCCGATACCGGAGTCGCGTTCCATAGCCTCGACGATATCCTGCGTCTGGTAAGCTATCGACTCAAGCGTCGCGCGCACAAGGTGCGCCCGGCTGAAGCCGCGCGTTATGCCGACTACCGTGCCCCGCGCTCGCTGGTTCCAGTACGGCGCGCCGAGCCCCGTAAAGGCCGGGACGACATACGCTCCCGCCGTGTCCGGCACCTTCTCGGCGTACTGCTGCGTCTCCGCCGCGTCCGATACCACATTCAGCTCGTCGCGCAGCCACTGCACTGCCGCCCCGCCGACGAAGATGCTGCCCTCGAGAGCGTATTCCACATGGTCCCCGCAGCTTGCGGCAATGGTCGTAACAAGTCCGTTTCTGCTCTCGACTATCTCACGCCCGGTGTTCATCAGCAGGAAGCAGCCCGTGCCGTAGGTGTTCTTCATCTGCCCCGGTTCGAAGCAGCACTGCCCGAACAGCGCGCACTGCTGGTCGCCAGCCGCGCCTGCGATGGGTATCTCGCCGCCGTAGAGCTCAAACTCGCTGCTGCCGTAAATGCAGCTCGAGGGCTTCACCTCCGGGAGCATGCACTCGGGGACGTCCAGCAGCCCGAGCAGCTCCTTATCCCAGCACAGCTCGCGGATATTATAGAGCATCGTGCGGCTGGCGTTGGTGTAGTCCGTCACATGGACGCGCCCGCCCGTCAGCTTCCAGATGAGCCATGTGTCTATCGTGCCGAACAGCAGTTCTCCCGCCTCGGCGCGCGCCCTCGCGCCCGGATCGTTGTCGAGCAGCCACTTGATTTTTGAGCCTGAGAAGTATGCGTCCGGCTGAAGTCCGGTCTTATAGCGTATCGTGTCGGCGTAGCCGTCCTTTATAAGCCCGTCGATGATATCGGAGGTGCGGCGGCACTGCCAGACGATGGCGTTCGCGATTGGCTCGCCGGTGGCCTTGTCCCAGATAACTGTCGTCTCGCGCTGGTTCGTGATGCCTATCGCCGCAATGTCCTTGGCTTCGACGCCCAGCTTTGCCATAGCCGCGCGGGACACCTCGAGCGTCGTGTCCCATATCTCCTGCGCGTCGTGCTCGACCCAGCCCGGCTGCGGGTATATCTGCCTAAACTCCTTCTGCACCGAGGCGCAGATATTCCCGCCCCGGTCGAACAGGATGCACCGCGAGCTTGTCGTCCCCTGATCGAGGGACATGATATATTTCATATAGTAGCTCCTTTTTTGACAGCAAAAGAGCCGCCGCGTATGCGGCGGCTCTTGAGGGGTTGTTATTATTAATAGTATAACTGTTACATCGGAACAGTGCAGGTGTTGGTGATTGTCAGCAGCGTTATGATCGCCGCGTTGATTATGCCGGCGATGTACGGGTTCTTAGTGACTTTGTAGAGCACACGGTTCATGATCGTGCTTGCAAAAAGGATGAGCACGATGGGGAAGAGCCACAGTATGTGCATCGCGCTGCCTGCCCACTTCATCGCTCCGGTGCTGTAATATGTGATGTACTGTATCCACGGCAGAACGAGTGCGGGGAGTGCCGCCATAACGGCAACAATAATACCGTTGAACTTTCCGCCTATATTGTTATAGTTGAAGCAGTTGGTTGCAACGCTGTTTGAAACGTAGTATGCCACAAACAGGAAGCCGTATGGCAGGTACTTGAGGATCGGTGCTTCAAATGCCTTCAATGCGAGCGTCCAGATACGGAAGTCTGCATAGAAGAAATAGTCTGCGACGAAAATGCACCCGTAAGATACAACTACGACAATAGCAGCCAGCAGCGCGCTGAGACCGAGCTTTTTGAGAGATATCTTCACGCCAAGTTCCGCAAGATCCATGCCGTTCTTTTTACCATAGCAGTAGTAGAATATGACCATGCTGAGTATGGTAAATACACCGCAGAGCGTTGACCACAGGCCAAGTCCCATCGCTTCTGTCTGATCGACCTTCATGGCCGTGCCGGTCTTGAGTATCCAGCGGTATATAAGCATGGCAAACAGTGCGCCTGCGATAAGGCTCAGCCAGAACCACCTCTTGCCCTTTCCGTCTTTGACCTTAGCAGGCTGAACAACTTCAGCAGCTCTCAGCGACTCGAACGTGGGCGTATACAGCATCATGGTTCCAAAGGCGCAGACAAATATAGCAAATCCGACAAGGCCAACAAAGTTGAAGGCTTCTTTCCACTGCCATACCTGATTAGAGCTCGCGATCGGATTCGGCGCATCCAGCGCTTCGGTAAAGAAATCGATCACAGCCGCCGTAGCCCTTGCGGAGAAATGAGACCAAGGATGTATTATATCGGGATTATAAATGACGCGCATTGCTTCCTTGCCGTCAATCTCCTGATAATAGACCGTGTCAGCGACGCGTGCTTCAAGTCCTGCCGGATCAACGCCGAAGTTCAGGAACGACTGGGAATTTACGCCCGCAAGGAAATATGGTGCTTCACGGAAGATCCCCTGAGCGTCGGTATACATATGGAAGAACTCATCGTACTTGGCTGCCATAATTCCAACGTCACGGTTTCCATATACGTTTGCCCAGTTTCCGTCTTCATCAACGTAAGTTGCATCAGCGCAGTTAAGAAGAACAGCCGCAATGACCTGCTCGTCAGCAGCATTATCAGATGCGATAGCTGCGTTGCAGGACATGCCTCCCATTGAATGGCCGGTAACGCCAATGCGCTCAGCATCAACAAAAGGCATACGGCTCAGTGCCAGTGCGCCCTGGTAAACACCGGAAGCTGTGTTGATTTGGAGTATCTCGGAATCACCATGGCACGGCTGGTCAATCGCGAGGACGACAAATCCGCGGCGTGCCAGCTCCACATAGTTAGCATCCTGCATCTCCTTGTTATTCAAGTAGCCATGACTTGTTACTATGGCGGGCGCGGGATTATCTGCGTTTACTCCTTCCGGAATAAAAATGTACGCGCTCATTGTGTAGCCTGCATCCGTTTCAAACATAAGCTCCTGCATATCTACCTTGCCGCTGCTTGTCTGTACGGCAGAGACAACTATGCAGCACAGAAGCATCAACGCAATACTGATACACAGCCATTTTTTAGCTTGCGATTTTACTTTTTCCATTTCCACTTTCCTTTCTCTTTTCTATTTTGTAAAATTTGACGAGTTTTTTCCGTTTACCTCGTCACTCTTGATTCTAAAATATCAGAATTGCACAAAAAAGCAAGGCACAAACTTACTGCACTTTCGGTCGTTTTTGTTGTGTTTTTTTGTTCTCCCCTCGCATTTTGTCTTTTTGATTTGACAATAAAATAACTTCAACAATTTCTTTACACGGCGTTTGTCAGAAGTAAACAAACGGCAGAACGGACGTGCCGTTCTGCCTGAATGTGTCGGATAGGGAAGTACCGCCGCCTTTTTATGGCTTTTTGCGGCGACTGCTCTCCCAAAGGTAGAGCCAAGGGGATGTACTCCTGTGAAAGCAAACTTGGTACTAAAACCGACGCTTGTTAGCCTAAATCTTGCCCTCCTTGGAAGGAATCAAAGGGAAACCATCGCAATGGTTTCTCTTTGGCGGTTCAAGGGTGGAGGTTTTTAGGAGGCGGGGAAAACGCAATCCCCGCCTCCTAAACGTGTCTTTGGTATGCCATCAGTAAACAAGAGAGAATACGGTTTTGACGGTCAGAAATGCGCCCATACTTCTTCAAAGTCCTTGCCAATACATAAAGTATTGCCCGCAGCCTTTTCATTGTCTGAACGCATTTCTGCTCCGTCAAAACTGCTGCGCACCTGACAGCGATGGATTTTCGAGTGATTTTTGCTTTTTGAGACGCAGGCGGGCTGACGCCCGCCAAGGCGAAAAGGGCAAAAAGCGCCGTAAAGACGCGCTGTCAGGCGTGTTCTCCCTTGTTTACTGATGGCCGTTTCTCCACGTCGAGAAAGTCACCCCACGGAGTGACCGGCAGTTCGATACTGCAAAAAGTCATATCAAAAAGCGCAGCATCGCTCGGCCGAACTCCCGCCCCGTTTATTTATACATATGCTGCCTGTATACTGACGGCGTAACTCCCTCCATGCGCTTGAACACCGCGATGAAATTGCTGATGTTTATGTACCCCGCCTCCTCGGCTATCTGCGTAATGCTCTTGTTCGTCTCCCGCAGCAGCTCTTTCGCCAGCGCGACCTTGCGGCGGTTTATGTAGTTCACAAAGCTCTCGCCCGTCTCCTTGTTGAAGGTACGCGAAAAATAGCTTGGGCTGAGGTGGCAGAGGTCTGCCATCTCCTTCATGGAAATGCCGTCTCTCAGATGGTCGTTGATGTATGCTATCGCCGGGTATATCACGCTGCTCGGCTTCACCGGCATCGTCTCCGCCCGCTCAGGCTCACGTGCGCTCATCGGCAGCGAAAGCTCCTGTATCTCCGCCCCGCCGACCAACTGCTCTGAGTTCGTGCTCATCAGCCATTTGTACGTCTCGTCGCGGTTGCGCGCCTTGACCGCTCTGTTGACCGTGTATTTGACTATCGAGTCGATAAGGTCTGCGATCTCGACAATGCGCTCGTACTCCATCTCCGGCAGCTTCTCGTATTTCTCCAGCAGGTCCTTGCGCGCCGCATCCTCCTCCGCCTGGAACGAGCTTATTTCGTTCACGAGCCTGACGGCCTTCTCCCTGTCCTTGTTCACGAGCCGCACCTGCCCGAACATCACCGCGCCAAGATACTTGTCTCCGACCATTACCGGCACCGCGACGTCGACTATCCCACAGTGGCAGAGATAGATGTACGGCCGCTCCAGCCGCACCGCCTCAAGTCCGGCCAGTGCATCGCAGCGGTAACAGCGCTTGCGCGAAACGGGGTTCTCGCGGATAACGCTGCAAAACTCCGTGCGCCCGCTGTGCTTCGTCATGGGGTTTCCCTTGTAGTCGATGCAGATTATGGCAGTCCCGGTCATCTTCGCGAGCTGATCCTGCATTCTTTCCCACAGCGGAATGTCGAGAACATTTTTCATGTCGTACTGTATTCCGGCCATATGACACGCACCTCTCTCGGTTGAAAATTATCTTTCCAAAATATCATAGCCTGACCCGCTCCCGAAAATCAATATCCAAGCGCAAAATCAGAGTATTGTACAAATTCAGCGTATCTTTTTCGTTGCATTTGCCTCATAATCCGCGCCGCAAATCTTGACAAATCCCACCCCCTAACCTATAGTAAAATCAACTCTGCCACGGAGGTGCTGCAATGTCGGACATACAAAAACGCGGGCTTGATTCCAACGCCGTCAAGCTTATCGCCATCGCCGCCATGACGATCGACCATATCGCGTGGGCGCTCTGGCCGGGCTATCCGCATGAACTTCTACCGCTCCTGATGCACCTTATCGGGCGCGTCACCTGTCCCGTCATGTGCTTTTTCATTGCCGAGGGCTACCACTATACGCGCGATGTAAATAAATACACCTTCCGTCTTTTTGCCTTTGCCCTTGTCTCGCACTTCTGCTATATCTTTTTCTCTAATGATTTTGTCGATTGGCACTCGTTCATCCCGTTTTATTACGGGCAGGCGCTCAATCAGACGAGCGTCATGTGGCCGCTCGCGTGGGGGCTTGTAATGCTCCGCGCCGCGAACAGTCAGCGCCTGCCGCGCAAGGCCGTCCCGCTCATTATCATCCTCATCTGCCTTGTCACCTTCCCGAGCGACTGGAGCTGTATCGCCTCGCTCTGCGTCCTCGCCTTCGGCACGAACCGCGGCGATATGAAAAAGCAGTCGTTCTGGCTGGTGTTCTATGTTGCGCTCTACGCCGTCGTGTACTTCTTCGCTATTGATAAGGTCTACGGTATTCTTCAAATGGGCGTCGTTCTCGCGATCCCGGTCATAAAAATGTACAACGGCCAGCGCGGTAAAAGCCCCCGCGTTAACCGTTTCATGAAATGGCTGTTTTATATCTACTACCCTCTGCACCTGCTCATCATCGGACTGGTAAAATAACAAACCTGCGCGCCGCATAGCATTGCGGCGCGCAAATTCTATCCGTCCCGAAGGGACACTTTTACGCAGCTTTGCTCATTATCCCCGCCGCGCGCAGCATATCCTGTATGCTCACGGCGTAGCCCTTCGTCGGGTCGGAGACGAACACGTGCGTCACCGCGCCGACGAGCTTTCCGTTCTGGATTATCGGGCTGCCGCTCATGCCCTGCACGATGCCGCCCGTCTTCTGGATAAGCTCCGGGTCTGTCACGCTGAGCATCGCGTGCGTGCCGTCGGCCTCACGGTAGATGCGGTTTATCTCGATCGCGTACTCGCGGCTGTCGCGCCCGTTTATCGTCGAAACTATCGACGCCGTCCCGACCGCGATGCTGCCCGTCTCCATCATCCGTCCATCCATCGACACATATGCCTGCCCGAATATTCCCTGCGCCGTGTTCATTTCGATGCTGCCGAGCACCTTGCCTAAGTCGGCGCAGCCGTTCAGCTCGCCGGGGCTGCCCGAAACTCCGGGGTTCACGCTGACTATCTGCGCGTCCGTGATGCTGCCCTCCCTGACCGGGATCGTCAGCCCCGTGTCGGAATCGCTGACGCTGTGCCCGAGCGCACCGAACACGCCGCTGTCCGGGTCGCAGAAGGTGAGCGTTCCAAGTCCGGACAGCCCGTCGCGCAGCCATATGCCGAGCAGCCACTCGCCCTCGCCCGACTGCACGGGCGTCACATTTATGCTCATGCTCTTGCTCCCGCGCTGAAGCCCTAAGCACACGCTCTCGCCGCCGCATTCGCCGACCGCGGAAATGACCTCCTGCGCGTCGGCGACCTTACTGCCGTTGACCGCGGTTATCAGATCGCCCTGATGCACGCCCGCGATCTGCGCCGGGGACACCGTCCCGCTCTCCGTCTCGATCTCCGAAAAGCCCGCTACCACTACGCCCTCTGTGCTTATCTGTACTCCAACGACCTGCCCGCCGACAACAAGCTCCTGTGCAAAGGCCGGAACCGTAAGCACCGTCGCAAGCAGCAGCGACCACAGGCCGGTCACTATCGCCTTTTTCATAAAAATTTCCCTCCCGGCTGATAATATCTCGCAAGATAATTATGTGCCGGGAGGGAGAAATTAAAGGCGGAGCTTGCTGTCAAAAATACCTTATTATTCTTCTTTAGTGCTTTTTTATCAACAATTTTTATACATTAGTTTCTACTTCAGGCTCCCCAGATATCCTTCCAATATCAGGCTCGCCGCGACAGCATCGACGGTTTTGCGATGCTGCTTTTCCTTTTTGCCCGCCGCGTGGAGTATCGCGTGCGCCTCGATGCTGCTGCGCCGCTCGTCCCAGAGTACGACCGGCAGTCCGCTGTCACGCTCGAGCATGTCCTTGAACTCGCGGCTCTTCTCCGCGCGTACGCCCTCGCTGCCGTCCATGTTCTTCGGCAGCCCGAGCACGAGAGTGCCGACCTCGCGCGCTGCCGCTTCCTCGGCTATGCGCTTTGACGCGCGCTCCATGTCCCATTCGTTCATCGTCCACGCCTCGCCGCAGAGCATCCCCAGCAGGTCGGACACTGCAAGTCCTATTCGCTGGTCGCCGTAATCTATCGCCATTATCCGCATTTTTCCACCTCAGTATTTCTCAAAGCATGCGCGTATCTCGCCCACGGAATAGAGCGAGCCGACCGCGCAGATCATAGTATCCGGATCGTCCCCGGCGATATCGAGCGCCATGCTCACTCCGTCCTTTATGCTTTCGCACACGTTGACGTCCTTGCCGTATTTTTCCAGGAATTTTCCCAGCTCCTCCGCCGGGAGCGCGCGCTGAGAGTCCGGCGCGATGCAGACATACTCGTCCGCCACGGGGTCGAGCGCGTCGAAAATACCCGCGTAGTCCTTATCCTTCAGCACACCCACGAGCAGTACGCGGCGCGAATCCGGGAAGTAGCTCCTCAGATTCTCCGCAACAGTCTGCGCGCACTGCGGGTTGTGCCCGCCGTCAACGATGAAGCACGGCTCATCGTTCACAAGCTCGAAACGCCCCGGCCAGCTCACGGCGTACAGCCCGTGCTCCACATCGCTCTGGTCGAGCGCCCAGCCGCGGCGGCGCAGTACCTCCACGAGCTCCAGTACGACAGCGGCGTTGCGCAGCTGGTTTGCCCCCAGCAGCGGCAGCGCGTAGACCTCGCCGCGATAGGTGAAGCTCTGACCGAAGAGACTGTCAAACTCGCTGTGCAGCTCCGAGAAATCCGCGACGTGCAGCCTTGCGCCGACCTCGTCGCAGCGCTCGCGCACGATCTCCGTCACGCTCTGCGACTGCTGGTACAGCACGCAGTCCGTGCCCGGCTTTATGATTCCGGCCTTCTCTTCGGCGATCTGCTCTACAGTATTTCCGAGCACAGCCGTGTGGTCAAGGCCTATGTTCATGATAACGCAGGCTTCAGGCGCCTCGATAACGTTCGTCGCATCGAGCCGCCCTCCAAGCCCGACCTCGAGCACAACGATATCACAGTTCTGCTCCTTGAACCAGACCATTGCCGCCGCGGTCATAAGCTCAAACTCCGTAGGGTGATCGGCCATCGCGTCGGCCGCGATCTTCACGAGCGACACATCCGCCGCGAGTACATCGTCGTCGATCTGCTTGCCGTTTATCTGCATGCGCTCATTGAAGCGGTAGAGATAGGGCGAAGTGAAAAGTCCGGTCTTGTAGCCCGCCGCCTTGAGTACAGACGCCGTCATCGCAGCGCAGCTGCCCTTGCCGTTTGTCCCGGCGATGTGGATGAATTTCATTCCGTTCTGCGGGTTCCCGAGCTTCTCCAAAAGCTCCGTGATGCGTTCGAGCCCCGGCCTCGAGCCGAACCACTCGGTCCTATTTATATATTCAAGCGCTTCCTTATAATCCATACCTACCATATCCTTTGCGTTTTGTGTAATGAATATAACACCGATCCGCTCCCGCGGCAAGGGAAAAAGCGTTAAAAAGCGTTTATTTTCCTTTAGTTTACGTAAAAAAGTTATTGACCGCATGGATGTTCTATGTTATATTATGTATTACCTGTCGGATGAGAGGTCTATTTTTGTGCGCATTTTTGCGCGCTGTCAGAGCTGCCCATCCAATACAGGGAGGCAATGCCCGTCTCCTTTTACGGCGGGTAAATAAAATAGGAGGTGCCGAAAGAATGGCTGCAGGCGCAAGAGTAAAAATCACACTCAGATGCGAAGAATGCAAGCAGAGGAACTACAACACGGTCAAGAATAAGAAGAACACTTCAGACCGTTTGGAGCGCAGCAAGTATTGCCCCTTCTGCAGAAAGCACACCAAGCATGTTGAAACCAAGTAACTTCTGAAAGGACGCGTGAAAATGGCTGAAGAAAAGAAGGTTAGCACAGCTCCCGCCAAACCTGTCACCGCCGTTAAGAAGGACGATACCAAGCCCGGTTTCTTTAAGAGGATCGGCAAGTGGTTCCGTGAGATGAAGAGCGAGCTGAAGAAGGTCATATGGCCGACTCCGAAGACGCTCAGAAACAATGTCTTCATCTCTGTCGGCATGATGCTGGCTTCTGCGATCGTGATTGGGGCCTTTGATAAACTGGCTACCATGCTGGTTCAGGCGCTGCTCAGGCTGGTAGGTTAACAGGCATGGCTGAAGAAGCAAAATGGTACGTTGTTCATACCTATTCCGGTTATGAAAACGCAGTCGCTGCCGCTGTAATGAAGGCAGCGGAAAACCGCAAAATGACGGATCTGATAAAAGAGGTCAACATCCCGATCGAGACCGTCACCGAGATCACCGACTCCGGCGAGAAAACCGTCGAGCGCAAGGTGTTCCCCGGTTACGTGCTCGTCAAGATGATCCTTACGGATGACAGCTGGCATTTGATCCATAACGTCCGCGGTGCTACCGGCTTCGTCGGTTCGGATGGCAAGGCCATCCCGCTTACGGAGCAGGAAATTTTCGATCTGGGCGTCGAGCGCAGAGAGATCGTCGTCGGCTACGGCCTCGGCGATCAGGTCAAGGTCATTGACGGACCTTTGGCCGGTTTCTTCGGCGTCGTTGACGAGCTTGAGCCCGAGAAGGACAGAGTTCGTGTTATCGTGTCGATGTTCGGCAGGGAGACTCCCGTCGATCTCGAGCTCGATCAGGTCGAAGTACAAAAAGATTAATAAGAAAGAGGTGCTTTAAATGGCACAGAAAGTAGTTGGATACGTTAGATTCCAGGTTCCCGCCGGCAAGGCAACTCCGGCTCCCCCTGTAGGCCCCGCACTGGGTCAGTACGGCGTTAACATCGGTCAGTTCACCAAGGACTTCAACGAGCGCACCAAGGGCGATATGGGCATGATGATCCCTGTCGTCATCACCGTGTACTCCGACCGCAGCTTCACCTTCATCACTAAGACTCCTCCTGCCGCTCTGCTCATCAAGAAGGCATGCGGCATCGAGACCGCTTCCGGCGTTCCCCAGAGAGACAAGGTCGCCACCATCAGCAAGGAAGACGTTCGCAAGATCGCCGAGCAGAAGATGCCCGACCTCAACTGCACCGACATCGACTCCGCCATCAGCATGATAGCCGGCACCTGCCGCTCCATGGGCGTCATCGTCGGAGACTGAGCGGGCGACCAGCTCCGCTCCTCAACGTGGGAGGATTAATCCATCCGACTCAACCACATTATTAGGAGGAAAACAAATTGTTTAGAGGAAAGAATTATAAAGAGAGCTCAAAGCTCATAGATAAGCAGGCACTCTATGATCCCCAGGAAGCGCTGAAGCTCGTTATCAGCGCAAGCAAGGCAAAGTTCGATGAAACCGTCGAGCTGCACGTCAAGCTCGGTGTCGATGGCCGTCACGCTGACCAACAGGTCCGCGGCGCTATCGTTCTCCCCAACGGCACCGGCAAGTCCGTCCGCGTCCTGTGCTTCTGCAAGCCCGAGCGCGTTGACGAAGCCCTCGAAGCCGGCGCAGATTACGCAGGCGGCATGGATCTCGTTGAGAAGATCCAGAAAGAAAACTGGTTTGAATTCGATACCGTTATCGCCAGCCCTGACATGATGGGTACTGTTGGCCGTCTCGGTAAGATCCTCGGACCTAAGGGCCTGATGCCTTCTCCCAAGGCCGGCACCGTCACTCCCAACATCAAGCAGGCTATCGGCGAAGCCAAAGCCGGTAAGGTCGAGTACCGTCTGGACAAGACCAACATCATCCACTGCCCCATCGGCAAGGTCAGCTTCGGTGCGGACAAGCTCTATGAGAACTATGTTGCTCTCATCGGCGCTATCATCAAGGCAAAGCCCGCTTCCGCAAAGGGTCAGTACATCAGATCCTGCGTGACCGCTTCCACCATGGGTCCCGGCGTTAAGATCAACGCTCAGAAGCAGCTGTAATTAAAGCTTGATACAGTAAAAAAGGAACTGCCTGCGTGCAGTTCCTTTTTTCGTACTTAAACGGGCGCAAACCGGACATATACGTTTCTCTGTAGCTTTTTTCAGTATTTCTCTGCGAATGACCTATCCAGAACACCCATCCTCTGTTGTCTCAAAATCCAAACATCCCCCAGCTCGTTTCTCTGAACTGGGGGATGTTCACATATTCTTTTACGCTGCCTGAACCGCCGCGGCGACTTCAGCAAAATAATTGAGCCACATATCGATATGGTACTGGTCGTCAAGCACGGAGTAGATGCGCGTAAATTCCGCGCCCGTCAGCATACCGACGCCAACGCCGACTATGCCGATAACGACGACTATCAGAAATATCGTAAAAACGATCTTCCATCCCTTTTTCACTGAACCGCCACCTCCTTATAGCACCACTTTCCGCCGAGTACGCACAGCCCGTGGATAAGGCCGACTATGGCTCCGCCGATAAACCAGACGAACAGCCACAAAAACAGCAGCGCCAGCGCCAGCAGGATAAGCGACACGCCAGCGACGACGAGGATATCCGCAAGCACCGCAAAGCCGGTGAACGTCGCGGCAAAGCCGTTTATCCCCAGGAAGCCTGCGGTTATCGCCAGCGACAGCGACACGAATGCCGGGATGAGCAGTAGCAGGATACCTATAAGTCCAAGCGGTATTGCAAATATAATATAGAGTATCAGCAGGGGAACGATCGGCTTGCGGACAGTCTCCGCATCCTCATCCTCCTCTTCCGTCTCCACTATTCCCACAGCGGCAGTCTCAATTTCTGTCTCTTCTTCCGGCTCCGCCTGAACAGGCTCGTGTACATCTGCCTCCTTGGGCTGCTCAGTGACAGTTTCCTCGGCAGGTACTTCGGCAGGTTCCTCCTTCTCAGGCTCAGCCGCTTTCTCTTCCTCTTCGGCTGCAGGCTTGGCTTTTGCGATAAGCTCATCATTGCTGATGGTGAAATCGGCAAGGAACGCATCCACCGCGTCGGCAAGGCGTGTGACGGAATCGTTCGTTTCGTCAGGCTCTGTCTCTTCGGCAGGCTCGTCCGCAAACAGCGGCGGGGTCTCTTTCTGCGCGGGAGCTTCTTCGGTTTCATCCTGAGTCTCCGCTTTTTCCTCGTCTGCGGCAGGCTCGGTGTATACCTGTGCCGCCGGTGCGGGTACGGACTCGGTCTCGGTCACGGCATCGCTGTCGTCAAAGAGCGATATCTGATCCTCAGATACCTGCGGCGTCGTTATCTTAAGTGCCGATGCTTCGTCCTGAAGCTTGTTTATCGCCAGCACAAAGTCCGGTATCTCATCCGTGCTCTGCTCATATTCGTCTCTGCTCTGCGTGTGGACCTGGAGCTTTCTCTCCTTGGCGTTATATGCACGCGCGAGTATGACAGCCTGACGGGTGGGGGAGACGAGGTACTGCAGCAGTGCCTGCTCACTTTCGGCCTCGTCGAACATTCTGTTATACATTGCAAGAGCTGTCTGCCTGTCCTCTTCATACATAAAGGTCAGCAGTCTCCCAAGCTCCGCAAGAAACTTCTGTCTGTTAATACGCTTCACCTCCGCTGATATTGGAGCATACCATCAGCTTACATGGACACATATACCTGATGGTAATCGTAGATATTATAACTGCATCAGCCCTCCAGGTCAAGCAAAAACTCCCGTATTATGGCATTTCTATTGACAAGCGGCGGCCGCGGCTATAAAATATAAAATTGCGATCGTTCATTATTATAATGAAAAATAAGTTCGTAAATACGGCGGGGCAAGGGCCCTGGCGAAATGTGAGGTTTATTTATGGCAAAGGACAAAAGAGTAGAACAGATAACCGATATGGAGGTCGACTTTGCGCAGTGGTTCACCGACGTGTGCACCAAGGCTGAACTCGTCGATTATTCCGGAGTAAAGGGCTGCTTCATTCTGCGCCCCTACGGTTACGCGATCTGGGAAAACATTCAGAAGGTTCTTGACGGTATGTTCAAGCGCGACGGGCATGAGAACGTCTCCATGCCTATGCTTATTCCCGAAAGCCTTCTTCAGAAAGAAAAGGATCACGTCGAGGGCTTTGCCCCCGAGTGCGCATGGGTTACGGTCGGCGGCAGCGAGGAGCTTCCTGAGCGTCTGTGCATCCGTCCGACGTCGGAGACGCTGTTCTGCGATCATTGGAGCCACGTTGTTCATTCGTGGCGTGATCTGCCCATGCTTTATAACCAGTGGTGCTCCGTGCTCCGCTGGGAGAAAACGACCCGTCCGTTCCTGCGCGGCCGTGAGTTTCTCTGGCAGGAGGGGCATACTCTCCACGCCACTGAGGCGGAAGCCCGCGAGGAGACTCTGCATCAGCTCGAGGTCTATGCTGACCTCTGCGAGAATTATCTGGCCATGCCTGTTATCCGCGGCAACAAGACCGATAAGGAGAAGTTTGCCGGTGCTGTCAACACCTACACCATTGAGTGTATGATGCACGACAAGAAGGCTCTCCAGTCCGGCACGAGCCACTTCTTCGGCGACGGTTTTGCAAAGCAGTTCGGCATCACCTTTACCGATAAGGACAATATGCAGAAGTACCCGATGCAGACCTCCTGGGGTCTCTCCACCCGTATCATCGGCGGCATCATTATGACCCACGGCGATAACAGCGGTCTTGTCCTGCCCCCGCGCATTGCGCCCGTTCAGGTCATCGTCGTCCCCGTTGCGCAGCACAAGGAGGGCGTCGTTGAGAAGGCGACTGAGCTTTATGACGCCATCAAAGCCGCCGGCTTCCGTGCGAAGATCGACACCAGCGACAACAGCCTTGGCTGGAAGTGCGCACAGTATGAGATGAAGGGTGTTCCTCTCCGCATTGAGATTGGCCCGCGCGACATCGAAAACGGCGTGTGCATGGCAGTCCGCCGCGACAACGGCGAAAAGATCACCGTCAAGCTCGACGAGCTTACCGATCGTCTGCCCGGCCTGCTCGATGATGTTCAGGACGGTCTGTACCAGAAAGCAAAGAAGAACCTCGATGAGCACACCTACGAAGCACATTCTCTCGAAGAAGCCAAGGAACTTCAGGAGAAGAACGGCGGCTTTATCAAGACCATGTGGTGCGGTGAGCTCGCGTGCGAGCTGGCCATGAAAGAAAAGGCCGGTATGTCCTCCCGCTGCATTCCTTTTAAGCAGGAGCATCTTGACGATGTCTGCGCCTGCTGCGGCAAGCCTGCAAAGCACATGATTTACTGGGGCGTTGCGTACTAAGCTTTTAAATTCAATATTCAGTCAACATCCGGGTACTTATAGTGCCCGGATGTTTCACGTGAAACATTGCGTATGCTCTCCGTCTCGAAATTTAAAATGTTTCACGTGAAACGTTGCATTACTCATTAATTGCTGTTATAATGCCGTTGGTCAATAAGAGCATTCAGATATAAAGGAGGGTGGGTATGGCTAAAATAATAGCGGTGGCCAATCAAAAGGGCGGGGTAGGAAAGACAACCACCTGCGTAAATATGTGTGCGGCGCTGTCACTTATGGATAAGCGCATTCTTCTCGTGGACTGTGACCCACAGGGAAATGCAAGCTCGGGCATGGGTGTGTCAAAATCTCAACGGCCGAACACCTATGACATGGTCATAAACGGTGCATCCGCGGCGGACTGCGTCGTCCACACGGAGTACGGTGACGTAATTCCCGCGTCAAAGGAGCTTGCCGCCTCATCGGTCGAGCTTATAAATAAGGAGCGCAGGGAATATGTCCTCAAGGAAGCGATAGCCTCCCTTTACAGCGAGTATGACTACATTTTTCTTGACTGTCCTCCTTCGCTTGAACTGCTGACGGTAAACGCCCTTGTCGCGGCAGACAGCGTGCTCATCCCCATGCAGTGCGAATATTACGCGCTTGAGGGTATAGCGGATCTCATGACGAGCATCAAGATGTGCTCAAAGCACCTCAACCGCCGCCTCGACGTCGAGGGAATCGTCCTTACGATGTACGATTCCCGCGCGAATCTCACCGTACAGGTTGAAAACGAGCTGCGCAAGTACCTCGGCAAAAAAGTCTATGACACGGTCATTCCGAGAAGCGTCCGTCTTTCCGAGGCTCCGAGCCACGGTCAGCCCGGCGTTATATACGACCGCGTCAATCGCGGCAGCAAGGCATACATGGCACTGGCAGTTGAGTTTCTTGCCAGAAGCGGTAAGTGAGGGCAGTGATGGCAGCAAAGGAAAAGAAAGGTCTCGGAACAGGTCTTGACGCTCTTTTCGGCAGCGCGTCCTTTGACGATGAGGAAGCGGAGCTTCTCACTCTTCCGATATCCAAGGTCGAACCGCGATCAGAACAGCCGAGAAAATATTTTGATGAGGACGCACTTCAGGAGCTGGCCGATTCAATAGCCCAGTATGGTCTGATTCAGCCAATAACGGTCAGAAAGCAGTCAAGCGGCTACTATCAGATAATCGCCGGTGAACGCCGCTGGAGAGCGTCCCGACTCGCGGGGCTTACCGAAGTTCCGGTTCGCGTCATCGAAGCGGACGACCGCAGAACGGCGGAGCTTGCGCTGGTCGAAAACCTCCAGCGTGAAGACCTCAACCCCATTGAGGAAGCCAAGGGCTACAAGTCCCTCATCGAAGACTATGGCCTTACTCAGGAGGAAGCGGCAAAAAGCGTCGGCAGGTCGCGTCCTGCCATCGCAAACTCAATGCGTCTGCTGAGCTTGTCCCCGGCAGTGCTGGAGCTCGTCGAAAACGGCAGCCTTTCCGCGGGACATGCAAGGGCTTTGATCCCGATAAGCAGTGACGCAAAGCAGCTCGCCGCAGCGGAGGAGATAATCAAGAAAAATCTCTCTGTGCGCAAGGCGGAGCAGCTTGCCGCAAAGCTCATGAAGGAGCCGGAGGTTGAGGAAGAGCCTGAGAGCAAGGAGATCACCGTGGATTACAGCGCGGAGGTCGGCGAACAGCTCAGCCGCTGTCTCGGCAGGAAGGTCAAGCTCATAGACGGCAAGAAGACCGGCAGGATAGAGCTTGAGTTTTACGGTGCGGACGACAGGGAAGCGCTTATTGAAAAGCTGAAAAATCTGAAATAAATAATTGGGAGATAATAAAAATGCTCGACATTAAGTTCATAAGAGAAAACCCCGATGCAGTAAAAGAGAACATCAAAAAGAAGTTTCAGGACGCAAAGCTCCCCCTCGTGGATGAGCTTCTCGACCTCGACGCGAAGAATCGCGCGGCCATAACCGAGGCAAGCGATCTGCGCGCAAGCCGCAACGCCCTCTCCAAACAGATCGGTATGCTCATGGGGCAGGCGAAGAAGGACCCCTCGAAGCTTGAAGAGGCCGAAAAGGTCAAGGCTCAGGTCAAGGCTCAGGCCGACCGGCTCACTGAGCTTGAAGGTCTCGAGGAGGACTACGCAAAGCGTATCCATGAGATCATGCTGACCATCCCGAACATTATCGATCCGTCTGTCCCCATCGGCCCGGATGACAGCGCAAACGTTGAGGTCCAGCGCTTTGGTGAGCCAGTGGTCCCCGATTTTGATATTCCTTATCATACCGAGATAATGGAGAGCTTCAACGGCATCGATATGGACGCCGCAGGCCGCGTCTCCGGCAACGGCTTCTATTATCTCATGGGAGACATTGCCCGCCTGCACTCTGCAGTCCTTGCCTATGCGCGTGACTTCATGATAAACAAGGGCTTTACCTACTGCATCCCGCCGTTTATGATCCATGGCAACGTTGTTGAGGGCGTTATGAGTCAGACCGAAATGGACGCTATGATGTACAAAATTGAGGGCGAAGACCTCTACCTCATCGGCACCAGCGAGCACTCCATGATAGGCAAGTTCATCGACCAGATCATTCCTGAGGACAAGCTTCCCCAGACCCTCACCAGCTACAGCCCCTGCTTCAGAAAGGAAAAGGGCGCGCACGGCATTGAGGAGCGCGGCGTTTACCGTATCCACCAGTTTGAGAAACAGGAAATGGTCGTCGTCTGCAAGCCTGAGGATTCTATGGCATGGTATGAAAAGATGTGGCGCTTCTCCGTGGAGCTGTTCCGCAGCATGGAGATCCCCGTGCGTCAGCTCGAATGCTGCTCCGGTGATCTGGCCGACCTCAAGGTCAAGTCCTGCGACATTGAAGCCTGGTCGCCCAGACAGAAGAAGTACTTTGAGGTCTGCTCCTGCTCCAACCTCGGCGATGCTCAGGCGCGCCGTCTCAAGATGCGCGTCAAGGGTGAGGACGGCAAGATGTATCTGCCGCACACTCTCAACAACACCGTCGTTGCGCCCCCGCGTATGCTCATCGCTTTCCTTGAAAATCACCTTCAGGCCGACGGCAGCGTGACTATCCCCGAAGTCCTGCGTCCCTATATGGGCGGAACTGAAGTGCTCATCCCCAAAAAGTAATTTAATTTTCTTAAAAATAATACCGGCGATCCGCAGAACACGGATCGCCGGTATTGTTATGAGATCAATTGTTATGAGATCAAAGCTTATTCGACAGTGACGACTCCGTCATCTCCGACGGTGACGGTCATGCCGGTCTTGACATAGTCAAGAAATTCCTCGCCGAGCATATCGACAACGGGCATTTTGGCGTCCGTCCAGACATCGCCGAGGATAGCACCGGAGGCGGCGAGAGAGTCTATCGGCATGCTGAAGAGCATGCAGGCCGGCTGCTTGCCGACGGAGCAGGCGGTATAGAGCACCATGCCGCCGGTGGTGGAGCCGATGGTCTGCGGCAGGCACAGCGCCTTGCCGATCATGGGCTGCTTATAGATATCGGGGTTATTCTGGTCGCCGCACTTAACCTTCTTATCTCCGAACATCAGCGCCATCTGGTAGCTTGCAAGAGTGTTGAAGCCGCCGTGGCTGACGAGCGCTTCTGCTGTGCAGGTGCCGGGGACTATAACGCGTCCTTTGAACTGCTTCATTATTTACCCTCCTTGCCGGTGATGATGTCAAGAATTTCGGCTTCGGTGTAATACCTCGCGCTGGTGTAGGTGCGCAGCTTGTTGGAGCAGGTAATGACGGCCTTCTTCTTGCAGAGCGGATTATTCATATACATCAGCGGGCAGATGTAGCTGACGACAACGCCGTAGGTGGCAAGCTTATCGAGATACACCGTGCCTTTGAGAGCCTTGATGACAGCGGGTGCGGCAGTGAACACGGTGGGTACCGTGACCTTGCTCAGGCCGTTTGCGCGCAGCTTTTCTTCTATTGCGTCCGTCCAGTCCTTGAGCTGCTGCACGCTCATGTGCGGGCAGCCGACGAAGCACAGCTCTGGCTTTGCGTCCTTGTTTTTCCAGATAATGGGATAGCTTGCCTTGACGCGCTCAAGCTCCGCATCGTCAATGACGTAGACCTGCGCGCCCTCCTTGATGAGCGCTTCGCCATGCTCCTTGGCTTCGGGAGTTAGGTTCTCGATATGGTACAGACCGACGGAGCCGTTGGACGCGGTCGCCGCGCCGAAGTCCTTGAGGTAGGCGCACACACCGTCGGTAAGCTCGGTGCCGAGCCACTTATCAAGCCCTTTTATGTACGGCACTTCTTCCATGACCTTCATGCCGATGGCGGAGCCGAGCAGCTGCGCCTCGGGCTTCTTCTCGCACTTTACCTCGATGATCCAAGTCGCCTTGCGTCCCTCATCGGTCAGCAGGCCGAACTCGGGGACAAAGCCCGCGACGGAGCCCATGAGCTCGATAATTCCGGAGTTGCGGTTGCAGCGCGCGCCGAGGACGGAGTTTGCGTACACGACTGCGGAGGATTCCGCCCATGAGAGCACCTCACCCTTTGCGGGCTTGTTGCCGACCTCGTCCATGTAGCAGGTGCAGGTATAATCATCTTCGCCCTTGATGCCGAGCTTCTTGAGCTGCTCTTCATAGCTTGCCTGATGGGTGTACATGATCTTCTTAAAGACGATGTCCTCAAGCAGGGAGGTGGGGATATTGTCGTCAATGGGTCTGGGATCCGCGGTGAACTTCTGCGCGCTGGTGAGGCCGGCATCGATAAGCTGATCGTACAGCTCATAGACGGGCTTTATCGCCTTGAGACCGAAGGATATGACCGTGTGGCCATATTTGCTGGTGACGGGAACCATGCGCTCCGCGCCGAAAGCGTCGCCGTACATGACAAGGGTCTTTACGACCTTGGCCATGGTTTCGCCCTTTTCGCCGTTGAGCATGGCCTGCTGTTCAGGTGTAAGCTTCAAAATACCACTTCCTTATTCTTAATAGAATGTACTCGCTTGTGAACATTCTAACACTTTATAAGGGAAAAGTCAATTTACAATGAACTAACATTCGGGCTTTTGGAAAGCTTTCTGCACCTGTGCTATCGACGCCGTGACATAGACTGCCGTGGCCGCTTCGGCTATAGGCATCGCAAACCATACGGAATTGCTGCCGAGGATGAGCGGCAGGAGCATTATCAGCGCGCCGCTGATGACTATTCCGCGCGAGACGGAGATAATGACCGATGTACCGGGTCTAAGCATTGCCTGAAAATAATATGTGGAAAACACATTATACGGCAGCAGCAGGAAAGAGACGGCGTATATACGCATGATCTCCGGGGCGATGGCGAGGACTGCCGCCGTCGGCGACATGAAGAGCTTAATGAAGCCGTTCGGCAGAGCGACGACCGCCGCCGTCCACGCCGCGCCGATCACTGCACAGCTTATCAGGCTGTAGCGCAGCAGCCGGGACACACGGTCGGAACGCCCGGCACCGTAGTTCTGCGAAATTATCGGCTGCGCCGCCTGACCGACGCCGTAGGCGCAGCACTGCACAAAGGTGCTGATGTTGACGATGACGGCATAGACCGCGAGAGCGTCCGAGCCGAGATACCGCATGATCTGACGGTTAAAGAGCATGGTGAGCACACCCATGGTGATATCGATAATGAAGCTTGAAAAACCGTTTGCGGCGATCTTGCCGAACATCTCCGGCAGACGCGGTACCTTAACAAAGTGCATCGTGTTTATGGGGGAGCGGAAGTGCGTCAGCATCATAAAGACGGACATGGAGATGCCCATAGCCGTTGCAAGTCCCGCGCCGAGGATGCCCATGTCGAGCGTGAAAACAAAGAAATAATCGCCGAATATGTTGAATATTCCGCCGAACAGCACCGACTTTGTTGCAAGAGCGGGGTTGCCGTCATTGCGCAGGAAGGAGGACAGCAGCGTCGAGAACGGATAGAACGGAACGGTGAACTTGACGGGGATAAGATAGCGCAGGCACAGCGGCAGCAGAGCGTCGTTTGCGCCGAAAAGACGCAGCAGCGGCACCTCGAAAAGCCACAGACCTACCCAGAGCAGCAGAGCGATAATGCCGCCGAAGATGACAGAGCCGGTGAAGTAGGCATTCTCCGGACGCTCGCCGTGGCCATCGCTGCCCTTGGCGACGCTGAAGAGAACCGAGCCGCCGATACCGGCAAGCAGACCAAAGCTGTAGACAATGTTCCAGACCGGCGCGATAACACCCATCGCCGCCGAGCCCTCCGGCCCATGGTACTGCCCGACCATGACCATATCGACAAGGCCGAATACGCTGCCCATGAACGCGCTGCCGAAAGCGGCGGCGAGATATTTCAGATAGACTTTACTGAGCTTGTCGTTTATAAGATCCATAACGTTCCTCCAAATACAGCTCTACAATAAAACAGCTATCACGTCGGTGCCGGACAATACTGCTGCGGCACCGACGTAAAAAAACCGGATAAGAAGCGGGCGTTTCAGCCTGCCACCTTATCCGGCTCGTCGTTTCCAAATATACGAACGGCTTGCCCTCCGAGTGAGCGAGAGGGATAATACCACAGTCGTACGGATAAATCAAGCGACAGATAACAAAAAGAGTCAAAATTTTCTGCAAAAACTTCGAAAAAATGTACTCAAGCCCTTGCAATCCGGGAACAATTCTGGTATCATATCAGAGCATTTCGCACGGGAATGGACTTTCCCCCATGTGGTCCTGTGTTCAGGGCTTGGTGGAGGGGTTGAAGTTCCCGGAGGAAAATAACAAATTACGGAGGAAAAGAAATGTCAGTAGTATCCATGAAGCAGCTGCTGGAAGCCGGTGTCCACTTCGGTCACCAGACCCGCCGCTGGAACCCCAAGATGGCCGAGTATATTTACTGTGAGCGTAACGGTATCTATATAATCGACCTGCAGAAGACCGTCAAGAAGCTCGAAGAGGCTTACGACTTTGTGCGTGATCTCGCCGCAAACGGCCAGACCATTCTCTTCGTCGGCACGAAGAAGCAGGCTGCGGACGCAGTCAAGGAAGAGGCTGCCCGCGTCGGTATGTACTACGTCAACGCACGTTGGCTCGGCGGCATGCTCACCAACTTCAAGACCATGCGCACCCGCGTCGATCGCCTTGCTCAGCTCAAGAAGATGCAGGAAGACGGCACATTCGATATGCTGCCCAAGAAGGAAGTCATGAAGCACCTCGGCGAGATGGAAAAGCTCGAGAAATACCTCGGCGGCGTCAAGGACATGAAGAAGCTCCCCGGCGCACTGTTCGTCGTTGACCCCCGCAAGGAGCACAACGCCATCGCCGAAGCACGCAAGCTGCACATCCCCATCGTCGCTATCGTCGACACCAACTGCGACCCCGATGAGGTCGATTACGTTATCCCCGCAAACGATGACGCTATCCGCGCCATCCGCCTGATCTCCGCCACCATGGCCAACGCCGTTCAGGAAGGCCGCCAGGGCGCAGACGCAGAGGTCGAGGAAGCTCCCGCAGAGGCAGCTGCCGAAGCAGCAGAGGAATAATAAATAAACGCAGGGGCGACAGGCAGACTCTAACAGACCGCCTTTTGCCCCTTTTTCTAAATCAAAACAGGAGGATAAATTATTATGGCATTTACCGCTCAGGATGTTAAAACTCTCCGCGAGATGACCAACGTCGGCATGATGGACTGCAAGAAGGCCCTCACCGAGACCGACGGCGATATGGATAAGGCAGTCGAATGGCTGCGCGAGAAGGGCCTTGCTAAGGCCGCAAAGAAGGCCGGCCGCATCGCGGCTGAAGGTATGGCTTATGCAGACGTCTGCCCCAAGTGCGGCGTCGGCGCTGTCGTCGAAGTCAACTGCGAGACCGACTTCTGCGCAAAGAGCGAGCCGTTCGTCAACTTCGTCAAGGACATCTGCCATGTCGTCATCAACGACAATCCCGCAGACGTTGAGGCTCTCCTCAACTGCAAGTACCCCAACTCCAACCTGACCGTCGCCGAGACTCTGCCTGAGAAGGTCATGTCCATCGGTGAGAATCTCCAGATCCGCCGCTTCGTCCGCTACGCCGAGAACACCAGCGTCGCTTACGTTCACGCAGGCGGCAAGATTGGCGTGCTCGTGAACCTCGCTGTCGAGGGCGGCATTGACGCCACCGCTATCGGCAAGGACGTCGCAATGCAGATCGCTGCTCTGAATCCCCGCTTCTGGGACAAGAGCGACGTCACCGAGGACGTTCTCGCTGAGGAGAAGAAGATCGCACTCGCACTCATGGATCAGGATCCGAAGATGGCTTCCAAGCCTCAGCAGGTCAAGGAAAAGATCGTCATGGGCAAGATGAACAAGTTCTACGAAGAGAACTGCCTGCTCCAGCAGGAGTTCGTCAAGGACAATTCCATGACCGTCGAGAAGTATATCGCCAGCGCCGCAAAGGCTCTGGGCGGCTCCGTCAAGTTTGTTGACGCAGTCCGTTTCGCCAAGGGCGAGGGCATTGAGAAGAAGGAAGAGGACTTCGCAGCAGAGGTCGCAGCCCAGATGAACATGGGCAAGTAAGCCTTCAAAACAGTTTAATACTGAAACGACCGCCGATTTCTCGGCGGTCGTTTTGCTTTATTCAGAAAGACAGAAGAAAATCCGTCTGTCTTTTCTTCTTTATTATAATTTAATTCTTGCTGAATCTTGAAAAAAAGGGGGCGGTCTGTTATAATAAATTGATTAAATATACGCCATTGAGGTAGACCGTTATGGGGATGAATTCGCTCAACGATATATGGGATAAGGTCATTGAAATTCTCTCAAACCAGCTCACGCCGACCGCGATAAACACATGGTTCTCGGACTGCACCCCGGTCGATATTGAGGATTGCAGGCTCGTGCTGCACACGACGACTGAGTTTAAGAGAAATATCATAAACAGCCGCTTCAGCGAGAGCATCAAGGCAGTGCTCTCTGATATCTTCGCGTGCGACTTTGACCTGCTCGTCCTCGCCGGAGACGAGGTGAACGACTTTGAGCTTAAGAAGAAGTCCGAAAACTCGCTTCCAGAGATGGACGGCTACACCTTTGATAATTTCATCGTCGGCAGCTCCAACAAGTTTGCCCACGCCGCCGCGATAGCCGTCGCGGAAAACCCAGGCAAGGCTTATAACCCGCTCTTCATCTACGGCAACTCCGGTCTCGGCAAGACACATCTGCTGCTCGCTATCGGTCAGGAGATACACTCAAGGTCGCCGGAGAAATCCATCGCTTATATAAAGGGCGACGAGTTCACGAATCAGATGGTAAAGTCCCTGAGAGAGAACAAGGCGGAGGAGTTCCGCACAAAGTACAGAAACGTGAGCCTGTTTTTAGTGGACGATATTCAGTTCATCGCCGGCAAGCAGGGAACGCAGGAGGAATTTTTCCACACCTTCAACAACATCTATGAAGCCGGCAACCAGATAGTCATCACCTCCGACCGGCCGCCGATGGAGATGGCACAGCTCGACGACCGTCTGCGCACCCGCTTCGAGTGGGGACTGATGGCGGATATCCAGCCGCCCGACCTTGAGACGAGAATGGCGATCACACGCAACAAGGCGGCGCAGCTCGGGCTCATCCTCTCGGACGACGCCGTTGAGTATATCGCGACGAACATAACCTCCAATATAAGGCAGCTCGAGGGCGTCATAAAGCGCCTGACAGCCTATAAGGAGATACTGGACGACGTTATAACAATAGACTCCGTCAAGCGCGCGATAAAGGACGTCATAAGGATAGGCACCTACACCCCGACGCCGGACATCATCATACGCGAAACGGCGAGGTACTACTCCCTCAAGGAGGAGGATCTGCGCGGCCAGAACCGCTCGAAGAACATGACTATGGCAAGGCAGGTGTCGATGTACCTGATGCGCTCGCTGACCGGGCTTTCGCTCAAGGATATAGGCACCCATTATGAGGACAGGAACCACGCCACGGTTCTGAGCTCCATAAGAAAGGTCGAGCAGCTGCTGAAAAACGACCCGTCGATGGCCGGAACGGTCAGAGATATTACGTCAAATATCAACTCTGTTTGATTTCAGCATAGGTGGAAGTTTTCGTAAAAGCGGTGTTGAAAAGTTGATAGATGAGTGTTGAGAAAATTTGTGTGGTGAAGCTGTGTTAAAAGAGAGAAAAGTTTCCACAGAAATGGGCACAGGAGAAGTTCCCTGAAATCAAGGCTTTGAGGTTGTTTTCCACAATCCACAGCGCCTACTACTAAAGCTACTTAAAATATAGATTTATTTATTGATAAAAAAGAAAGAAGATTTTGTTTCATCTGTAAGGAGGAGCCGAAATGAAATTCACATGCGAAAAATATCTGCTTCAGTCCGCATGCACGATAGCATCAAGAGCGGCCGCAGGCAAGAGCCCCATACCGGCTCTGGAGGGACTGCTGATAAAGGCGGACGATAAGATAACAATAACAGGCTATGACCTGAAGAAAGGAATATACACCGGCATTGAGGCGGACGTTGCCGAGCGCGGCTCAATAGTCGTCGGGGCGCGGCTCTTCGGTGAGATGATACGCCGCATGCCGGACGGAATAGTTTCCGTCACGGTCGACGAAAAGGACAATGTCAATATTAAGTGCGGCAAGAGCGAATACAACATCATAGGCATAAGCCCGGATGATTACCCCGAGATGCCGAAGTTCGACGCGGTGAATAATATAAGCCTGCCGCAGAACATCCTCAAGAGCATGATAAACCAGACGATATTCGCAGTGTCGACCGACGATATAAGACCGATATACACCGGCACACTGTTTGAAATAGAGGGGGACGAGCTGACGCTTGTCTCGGTCGACGGCTACAGGCTCGCAAAGCGGACGGAGAAGCTGGAAAGCTCCAAGCTTGAAAACTGCAGCTTCGTCGTCCCCGGCTCGACGCTCTCGGACGTTGAGAAGATATGCGCGGACGAGGATACACCGGTATCGATATCGGTCGGCGAAAAGCACATATCCTTTGCGATAGGCGACACGGTCGTCGTATCGAGAAGGCTTGAGGGCGAGTTCCTCAATTACCGCCGCTCGATACCCGAGAGCTTCAAGTACGAGCTCAAGGTCGACAGAGGGGAGCTTATGTCAGTCATCGACCGTGTGTCCCTGATCGTCAGCGAGAAGAACACAAGCCCCGTGAGGATCACCTTCAACGACGGCAGCATCGACTGCGTGTGCGTAACTCCGATAGGCCGCGCGGACGACGTCTGCACCTGCGACGGAAACGGCGAGGGACTCATGGTCGGCTTTAACGACAGGTACCTCAAGGATGCGCTCAAGGCAGCGGGCAAGGACGAGCTTTTCGTATGCGTGAATACCGCTTCCTCCCCCTGCGTCATCAAGGCGGCCGACGGGACGGAGAACTTCACCTATATGGTGCTGCCCGTGAGGTTACATGCGTAAGGTTGGAAAAAGAAAAAATGGAAAAAATAGTTATAGATACGGAATTTATAAAGCTGGATTCGCTGCTTAAATTCGCGGCGGCAGTCGGTACCGGTGGCGAGGCAAAGTTCGTCATTAACGAGGGACTTGTGTTCGTTAACGGTGAGGTCTGCACCCAGCGCGGAAAAAAGCTGCATCCCGGCGACAAGGTAGATTTTCAGGGGATGAGCTTTGAAGTGGTCAAGGAATGATAATCAGGAAGATCGCGCTCAACGGCTTTCGCAATTACGAGTTTGAGACCGTAGAATTCGCGCCGGGGACAAACGTGATATCCGGCCAGAACGCGCAGGGCAAGACCAATCTGCTGGAAGCGGTGTATATGCTCTCCTGCGGCAGGAGCTTCCGTACGCGCTTTGACCGCGAGCTTGTAGGCTTCGGGTATTCGGGCGCGGATATATTAGCGGACGTTTACAGCCATGAGCGGGAGCAGACGATAAACATACAGCTGCGCCCCGGTCAGGGAAAAAAGATACTTGTAAACGGCGTGAAGAAGACAGCGGGCGAGCTTGCTGACACGGTGAACACGGTGCTGTTCTGTCCGGACGACCTGAACCTCATAAAGGACGGCGCGGCCGTGCGGCGCAGGCTCCTCGACAACGCGATAAGTCAGATACGCCCGAGGTACGCGGAGTACATTTCTGAGTTCAACCGCCTGTATGAACACAAGACGCGCATACTCAAGGACTGGCGCGATAAGCCCTCGCTGCTGGAAACGCTGGATGAGTTTTCCGACGGGATGTGCCGCGCGTCGGCACAGCTCATACGCTATAGAGCGGCTTTTTCCGCGAGGCTCGATCAGGCCGCGGCTCCGATACACAAAGATTTCTCGAACTCCCTTGAGGAGCTGGAGATAAAATACAAGACCGTCAGCACAGTGAAGGATCCGTTTGCGAGCGCGAGGGAGATATACTACGATATCTGCGAGCATCAGGAGAAGCACCGTCAGGCGGAGCTTGAGAGCGCGCAGTGTCTCACCGGCGCGCATAAGGACGACCTTGAGATATTCATAAACGGCACTGCCGCAAGAAGCTTTGCTTCCCAGGGGCAGACGAGGACGGCGGCGCTGTCGATAAAGCTTGCCGAGCGCGAGATATTCTTAGCCGAGACCGGAGAGTATCCGGTGCTGCTGCTTGATGATGTGCTCTCCGAGCTTGACACAAAGCGGCAGGAGTTCGTGCTCAACCGCATAGGCGGCGGGCAGACGCTTATAAGCTGCTGCGAGGACGAGGGCATATCCAAGCGCACAGGCGGCAGAGTGCTGTTTATAAGCGAGGGAACCATCAAGTGACAAGAGCACATACGCCTGCGACTCAAAAACCAAAAATCACATAAAAATCCATCACTGTCAGGTGCGCAGCAGTTTTGCCGGAGCAGAAAAGCGTTCAGGCAATGAAAAGCCCGCAGGCAATACTTTGTGTATTGGCAAGGGCTTTGAAGCGGCATGGGAGTTTTTCTGCCCGTCAAAACCGTGTGTGTCCTTGTCAATTGATGGTAGGATAAGCTGATGTACCTGCATCTCGGAAAAGGTAAGATCGTGAGCACTGAGGATATCGTCGGGATATTCGACCTGGACATTACAAGCCAGTCGCACCTGACGAGAAAGTATCTGACGATGGCGGAAAAGGCCGGCGAGGTCGTGAACGCCAGCGAGGATATACCAAAGTCCTTTGTCGTGTGCCGGTCGGGAAACAAGAAGATACTTTATCTGAGCCAGATGGCTTCTGCGACGCTGCTGAAGCGCGCGGAGTCAGGGCTGTTGTGAGAGTAAACAACCAGTAAAAAAACTGTGCTGTGAAGTTTAATAACAGAGCAGCGGGGGAGCTTGAGGGGGCAAGGCCCGCCTCAAATTGGATAACCGCCGTCGAAAGACTTGATAAATCAAGGCTTTCGGTAACGGCATTTTGAATACATTCAAAATGCTCGGCGGAAAGCGCGGTCAAAAAAGTCTTTATATGGCTTTTTTGACAAGCTAATATCGGCGGGGGCTGCCCCGCACGGAATGGAGAAACGTATGTCTGATAACATCAAAAATCAAGCGTCAGAATATGATGCTTCGCAGATCCAGGTCCTTGAGGGACTTGAGGCCGTAAGAAAGCGCCCTGGTATGTATATAGGCTCGACATCGCTGTCGGGTCTGCATCACCTTGTGTATGAGATCGTCGACAACTCCATCGACGAGGCTCTGGCGGGCTTCTGCACCGGCATCACCGTGACGATAGAAGAGGGCAACATTATCTGCGTGTGCGATAACGGCCGAGGCATCCCCGTCGATATACAGGAACAGACCGGCAAGAGCGCGCTTGAGGTCGTGTTCACAGTACTGCACGCGGGCGGCAAGTTCGGCGGCGGGGGATATAAGGTCTCCGGCGGTCTGCACGGCGTCGGTGCATCGGTCGTCAACGCTCTGTCTGAGTGGCTCGAGGTACAGGTACACAGGGACGGCAAGATATATCAGATGAAGTTCTCCCGCGGCGGAATCACCGAGAGCATAAACGTCGTCGGCACGACGGACAGGACCGGTACCACCGTGCGCTTCAAGCCCGACCCAGAGATGTTCGACGACACGGTCTACGACTATGAGACGCTGCACACATGGCTGCGCGAGCAGGCATTCCTAAACGGTGGCCTCACCATCGCGATGGAGGATAAGCGCGAGGGCAAGGAGCAGGCGGAGATAATGTGCTACGACGGCGGCATAAAGGAATTTGTCGCATGGCTCAACCAGCACAAGACGCCGATACATCAGGACGTTATCTATCTCACCGGCAAAAAGGGCGACGCGATAGCCGAGATAGCTTTGCAGTATAACGACGGCTACAGCGAAAACCTCGTCTCCTTCGCAAACAACATACACACCCCCGAGGGCGGCATGCACGAGACCGGCTTCAAGACCGCGCTCACGAGAGTTATAAACGCCTACGGGCAGAAAAACAACATCATCAAGGGAGACGACAAGGTCTCCGGTGACGATGTGCGCGAGGGCATTGCGGCGGTCATATCCGTGAAGCTGCCAGAGGCGCAGTTCGAAGGGCAGACCAAGCAAAAGCTCGGCAACGCATATATAAGAACGCTCGTCGACTCGGTCGTAAACGACCAGCTGACGGTATATTTTGAAGAGCACCCCGCCGCTGCAAAGGCCATACTCGAAAAGGCGATGATGGCAAACCGCGCGCGCGAGGCCGCAAGAAAGGCCAAGGAGTCCGTCCGCCGCAAGACCGGGCTTGAGAGCGGGCAGATGCCCGACAAGCTTCAGGACTGCAATGAGCGCGACCCGTCGCTGTGCGAGATATACATCGTTGAGGGCGACAGCGCCGCGGGCTCCGCAATACAGGGGCGCGACTCGCGCTTCCAGGCGATACTCGCCATGTGGGGCAAGATGCTCAACGTTGAGAAGGCGAGAGCCGATAAGATATACGGCAATGATAAACTCTACCCGCTCATCGTCGCGCTCGGCGCGGGGATCGGCGACGAGTTCAATATCGAAAAGCTCAGATATCACAAGATCATCATCATGGCCGATGCCGATGTTGACGGCTCACATATCCGCACACTGCTGCTGACCTTCTTCTTCCGCTACATGCGTCCGCTTATCGAGCACGGCTATGTCTATTCCGCAGTGCCGCCGCTCTATAAGCTCTCGCGCGGCAAGACCCAGCGCGTGGCATACTCCGACGAGCAGCGCGACAAGATAAGCGCCGAGATGCGCGAGGATAACCCGAACGCTAAGGTCGACATCAGCCGCTTCAAGGGTCTCGGCGAAATGGACCCGCACGAGCTGTGGGAGACGACGATGGACCCGCAGACGCGTTCTCTGCGCCGCATCACGCTCAACGACGCGATACACGCAGATCAGGTCTTTACCGTACTCATGGGCGAGGACGTCGAGCCGCGCCGCGAGTGGATCGAGCAGAACGCAAAGTATGTCGTGAACCTCGATATATAAACAATTCAACAAAAAGCAAGCTTTTTGTTGAGAGAGTTTGCGCTCAGACCCGCGCCTCGCTTCGCTCGACACTCTCTGAGCGAGAAGTATTTTTCGTGAGGTACACGCCCCCACGAAAAATGAATTTGAATTATTTTTCGCCTTGCAGGGCGAAAAATTCCGCAAGGGTTTAATGACTATTTATGCGGGGAAACCGCATGGAGGATTTTAATGGCACATAAGAGAGATTACAAACCTGAGGATATAGCGTTTCCGGATCAGGTCATAACCGAGTCGGAGCTGGTGAGCGAAATGCAGACCAGCTATATCGACTACGCCATGTCCGTCATTGTCGGCAGAGCGCTGCCTGATGTGCGCGACGGTCTCAAGCCCGTCCACAGGCGCATACTCTACGCAATGTACGAGGACGGCCTGACGAGTGACAAGCCTTTCAAGAAGTCCGCGACCTGCGTCGGCGACGTGCTCGGCCGCTACCATCCGCACGGCGACGCTTCGGTCTATGACGCGATGGTGAGACTTGCGCAGAACTTCTCCATGCGCTACATGCTCGTCGATGGGCACGGCAACTTCGGCTCCGTGGACGGCGATCCCCCCGCGGCTTACCGATACACCGAGGCAAGGCTCTCTAAGATATCCAATGAGATGCTGCGCGACATCGATAAAGAAACGGTCGACTGGGACCCGAACTTTGACGAGACGCGCAAGGAACCGAGAGTGCTGCCGTCACGCTTCCCGAACCTGCTGGTGAACGGCTCGTCCGGTATCGCCGTCGGCATGGCGACGAATATCCCGCCGCACAACCTCAAAGAGGTCATAAACGCCTGCGTGTGCGTATTGGAGAACCCGGAGGCGACGCTCGCCGACCTCATGCAGCATATCACCGGGCCGGACTTTCCGACGCGCGGGATAATCATGGGGCGCAGCGGCATACGTCAGGCCTACGCCACCGGGCGCGGCAAGGTTGTTGTGCGTGCGCGCACGGAGTTTGAGGAGCACGGTCAGGGGCGCACGAGGATAATCGTGACGGAGCTGCCGTATCAGGTCAATAAGCGCCAGCTCATAAAGAACATTGCGGATCAGGTGCATGACAAGCGCCTTGATGGCATATCCGACCTGCGCGATGAGACCGACCGCAACGGTATGCGCGTCGTCATCGAGCTCAAGCGCGACGCGAACCCGCAGGTAGTGCTGAACCGTCTCTTTGCGCAGACGGCGATGCAGACCACATTCTCGATAAATATGCTGGCGCTGGTGAACAATCAGACCCAGCCGAAGATACTCTCCCTGCGCCATATACTTGACGAGTACCTCACTTTCCAGGAGGATATAATCGTCAGGCGCACAAGGTACGACCTGCGCAAGGCCGAGGAGCGGGCGCATCTGCTGGAAGGCCTGCTGATAGCTCAGGACAATATCGACGAGGTCATCAGCATTATCCGCACCAGCTATGACAACGCAAAGCAGCGCCTTATGGAGCGCTTCAATCTCAGCGACGTTCAGGCTCAGGCCATATGCGACATGCGCCTTATCTCGCTCCAGGGGCTCAACCGCGAGAAGCTCGAAAACGAGTACAAGGAGCTTGAGGACAAGATACATTACTTCAAGGATCTGCTGGCAGACCCCGAGAAGATAAAGGGAGTACTCAAGGACGAGCTCATCGCCCTGCGCGACAAGTACGGCGACGACAGAGTTACCGAGATACAGGACGTCGCCGACGAGATAGACATCGAAGACCTCATCGAAGAGGAGCAGTGCGTCTACACTCTTACCCACGGCGGGTATATCAAGCGCATGCCCGTCAGCGAGTACCGCGCTCAGGGGCGCGGCGGCCGCGGCATCCGCGCGATGGCGACGAAGGACGAGGACTTTGTGGACACGGTGTTCACCGCCTCCACGCATGACTATATCCTGTTCTTCACTTCAAAGGGGCGCGTGTTCGTAAAGAAGGGCTACAACATCCCCGAGGCAGGACGCAGCGCGCGCGGCACGAACATCATAAACATTATCCAGACCGAGAACGGCGAGAAGATAAGCGCGATGATCCGCGGCCGCGGCAGAGATGACGACGGCTATCTTGTCTTTGTCACGAAGCGCGGCACGGTAAAGCGCATGGAGCAGTCGGCGCTGAAGAACATCCGCTCCAACGGCCTGCGCGCGATAATTCTCGACGAGGGCGATTCGCTCATATCTGTGCTCCAGACGACCGGCGAGGAGAATATATTCATCGCGACCTATAACGGCATGGCGGTCTGCTTCAATGAGAGCGACCTGCGCCCATTGGGAAGAAACGCAATGGGCGTGCGCGGCATAAGGCTCAGAGAGGGCGACTATGTCGTCGGCGCGGGAAACAGCCTGGCGGGCGAAGCTGTGCTGACGATAACCGAAAATGGCTACGGTAAGCGCACTCTGCTCAGCGAGTACAGCATCCATGGCCGCGGCGGCATAGGCATCAAGAACTATCAGGTCACAGACAAGACCGGCGGCATTGCCGATGTGAAGATGGTGAACCCCGGCGAGGACATCCTTGTCATCAGCGACGACGGTACGATAATCCGCATGGCGGTAGACCACATCTCCGTGCTTGGACGCTCGACTCAGGGCGTGCGCATCATGCGTCTTGCCGAGGGCAGCCGTGTGATCTCCATAGAGCGCACCGAGAGAGAGCAGGGTGAGGACGAAGCGGAAGAAACTGAAGCCGAGGAAGCGCCCGAGGGAAGCGGCGAAGAATAAACGACGGCGAACGTGTAAAGGAGAACCGGCGTGAATAATGACAGAAGAAAGAATAAAAAATATAATCCGCTCGGCGTCATTGCCGCGATAGTAATAGTCTTCCTTGTGGAGTTCGCGGACTCTGCCGAGGGCTTGGGCATCTTGATATTCATCGCGGTCATTATCGCTATCGCGGTGCTTCTGGTGCGCAAAATGAAACCTAAGGCCGCGGCTGCGGCACGGGAGAGCGCCGAACAGCCGCACAGCGAGGGACGGCACATAAGCTTTGTGCCGGAAATTCATCTCCACTCCGACGGCAGCGAGTGCGTGAACACTCTGCGCGGCAGAGAGAAGTATTATGCGCAGCTCGACAGCTTCCTGAAAAACGGCATTATCGACCGCGACGAATATAAGTTCATGCGCGAGAGATACGCAAAGATGGACATCCCGGATGATCTTTGACGAATGAAAACAGTTACAATTTACACCGATGGTGCATGCAGCGGCAACCCAGGCCCCGGCGGCTGGGGGGCGATACTGCGCTATAACGGCGTTGAGAAGGAGCTTTCCGGCGGCGCTGCGCAGACGACAAACAACCGCATGGAGCTGACAGGCGTGATCTCCGCGCTCTCGGCGCTCAAGGAGAGCTGCGCTGTGGAGCTGTACTCGGATTCAAAATATGTCATTGACGCGCTTGAAAAGGGCTGGGCGCGCTCATGGCGCGCGCGCGGCTGGGTGAAGTCCGATAAAAAACCCGCGCTCAACCCCGACCTATGGGCGCAGCTGCTTGAGCTGTGCGAAAAGCACGAGATGAACTACCACTGGGTAAAGGGACACGCCGACAACGAATACAACAACCGCTGCGACGCGCTCGCCGTGGAGCAGCGGGACAGATACGCGAAATGAAAAAGAACTATAACGACAAACCGATAAAGGTCTTCATATCCTACATCGCCGGGCAGAAAAAGCTCTTCGCGATAGACATGGTCTGCGCGGTGCTGGTATCGGTGATTGACCTTGTTTTCCCGTACGTATCAAGGCAGTCGATGAAAACGCTGCTGCCGCAGAATTTGTACAGGACATTCTTTATCATCATGCTCATCATGGCGCTGGCCTATGTGCTCAAGGGCGTGCTGTACTACGTGATAACGGTCATCGGGCACAGGATGGGAGTGCTTGTCGAAGCGGACATGCGCAAGGACGTTTTCTCGCACATGCAGGATCTTTCGTGCAGCTTCTATGACAAGAACCGCACGGGCGCGCTGATGAGCCATATCACGAGCGACCTGTTCGAGGTGACGGAGCTTGCACACCACGGCCCAGAAAACATATTGATCTGCGCGCTGACGATACTCGGAGCGCTGGCAGTGATGTTCACGATGGAGTGGCGGCTCGCGCTGGTGCTGACGATAATTCTGCCGCTCGGCCTGTGGTTTACGCTGTCGCAGCGCGGGAGCATGAGGCGGGCAAATGTCGAGGTCAAGCGCAAGACGGCGGAGATATATTCCGCCATCGAAAGCAGCATATCAGGTATCCGCACGGCGAAGGCCTTTGCCAATGAGGATCAGGAGAACAATAAATTCGACAAGGCAAATGACCTCTTCCGCGGCGCGAAGGTGAACTACTACAAGGCAATGGGCATGTACATGAGCGGCATGGAGTTTACGACAAGCATCATGCAGGTCGCAATAGTCGCTTTCGGCGGGCTGCTCATCATGCGCGGAGATATGAATTACATAGACCTCATCACATTTACGCTCTATGTCTCCACTTTCATATCCCCGGTGAAGCGCCTTGTGCAGTTCTCAGAGACCTATATGCAGGGCGCGGCGGGCTTTGAGCGCTTCCTTGAGGTCATGCGCACTGAGCCGACAGTGAAGGATAAGCCCGACGCTAAGGTCCTGGACAGCGTCCGCGGCGAGATAGAATACAAGGACGTCTGCTTCGACTACGGAAACGGTGTGCCGGTGCTTGAAAACGTGAGCTTCCGCATCGAGCCGGGACAGAGCCTTGCGGTAGTCGGTCCCTCGGGCGGCGGCAAGACGACGCTGTGCCAGCTTCTGCCGCGCTTCTACGACGTGAGCTCAGGCAGCGTGACAGTCGACGGGACGGACGTGCGCGATGTGACACAGGCGAGCCTGAGGAAAAACATCGGCATGATACAGCAGGATGTGTTTATGTTCGCCGGGACGATACGCGAGAACATCCGCTACGGCCGGCCGGACGCGACGGACGAGGAAATCGTCGCCGCGGCGGTCAGAGCCGAGATACACAGCGAGATCATGGAGATGCCCGACGGCTACGACACCTATATCGGCGAGCGCGGAGTGATGCTCTCCGGTGGGCAGAAGCAGCGCATATCCATCGCCCGCGTTTTCCTCAAGAACCCGAAGATACTCATACTCGACGAGGCGACAAGCGCGCTCGACACCGTGACGGAGCAGAGGATACAGAACGCCTTCGACAAGCTCAGCGAGGGGCGCACGACGATAATCATCGCGCACCGGCTCTCGACCGTGCGCAATGCCGACAGAATAGCTGTTATCGAGGACGAGCATATCATCGAAATGGGCAGCCATGACGAGCTTATGGCGAAGAACGGAGCATACGCCGAACTGTGCAGAGCACAGTCCTTGGATAAACATAGTGGGGGGAACGACAATGCTGAACATTAAAAAGGGCGGACACAGAGACCTTGAGCGCTATTTTACCCTGATCGAAATGGACTTTGACAGCGAGGAGCTGCTGCCGAAGATCGCGATCCACAAGGGTATGATGAACGGCTCGCTTGAACTGCTGATCGCTTACGATGAGGACAGCGGCATGGACGCGGGCTACGCGCTCGTCGCGACGAAAAACCTTTACGGCTATGTGCTGCTGAAGTATCTGGCGGTCATGCCGTGGTGCCGCGGTCAGGGGCTTGGAATACAGATCATGCGCCTGATAAACAAGCGCTATGCCGACAAGCAGGGGATCATCGCGGAGCTGACGGAGTTTGAGGATCCGGATCCCGACAGGCTCAGGAAGCTGCGCAAGTTTTTCAACCGCTTCGGCTATGAGGAGATCGAGAGCAACTACACGATAAGCGGCGTCAAGGCGAATCTGCTTGTGAAGCAGATAAAGGGAAAGACCGATATAACGCCGGTGGCGCAGAGGATCATTCCGGACTTCTATTCGCGCTTTCTCACCGTGTTCACGATGGAGAAAATGCTGGATATAAAACCGGTGAAGTGAAAACAACAAGCCTGCTTCTGTTTTGCACGGAAGCAGGTTTTGCGTTTTTTGATTGGGAGATGCGGGGGCGCGCCGTGGACTGGTATTGAGGCGTTTGAGACACGGTTTTTCGCAGTGTCGCACTGCCGGTCGCTCCGCGGGCATACTTTCTGTGTGAACAGAAAGTATGCAAAGAATCACAAAAGGGGCGGGGATTGCGATTTCCCCGCCCCTTTTGAAACCCCACCCTTGAACCGCCAAAGAGGAACCGTGCGCGGTTCCCCTTTGATTCCCTCCAAGGGATGGCAAAGCTTCAGCAAACCAGCGTCGTTTTTTGTACCAAGTTTATTTTTTGCAAAAAAGTCTGTCGGCAATGTTAAACATTGCACCAACCTCAGGGGGTTCCAGAAGGGGGATCGCAATCCCACTTCTGTCGTTGCGGGTGAGGGTTCACAGGGAGAGGGGGAGTCGAAACACCCTCTCCCTGTGCGTGTCTTTGGTGACTTTCTCCACGTCGAGAAAGTCACCCCACGGAGTGACCCGCAGTGAAACTCTGCGAAAAGCTTACCAAGAACACCCGCCGTCCGGCGCGTACATGCACGCACTTTTTGTACACATGATTTGATTGCAAACATGTACATTATAAATGAATCATGGAACGATTAAAATAATGTGCATAGGGAGGCGAGCATGTGGAAGGCTTCAGGATAGATACAAGTGACGAGAAAATTTCTTCCGTCAGCAGAACCATTAGAATAAAAGCCGAGACTTTCGATAAGATCAACGAGATAAATATGAAAACCGGCGTATCCTTCAACAAGATCGTCAACCAATGCATTGAATACGCACTGAAAAATTATGAAGAAGAGCTTATTCAAGTATAAATAGACAACATTTTTGCTTTTGATATAGGAGGGGTCTGCATTGGAGGAGTCTGTAAAATACAAAAAGATGTATCTTAAACTGTTTAACGCCGTTACGGATGCACTGGAAGAAAAGGATAGAGAGAAGTCAGACGAAATTCTCAAAAAGGCACAATGCGATTGCGAAGAAATCTATATTGAGGAAGAGTAACGAAAGGTGCGCGCCACGAAAAATGGTGCGCACTTTTGTTAACTAACTTTAACATTACCGCTTTCCCGTTGAATTTACAGCGCCGGAATGCTATAATACCGGCGATATGGATATTCTTATAAACCAAATACTTGAACACAAGGAAGCCGCCGCCCTCCCCTCGCTGCTGGAGAGCGGAGGGCTTCCTGCGCTCATTTCCGGGCTTTCGCCGGTACACAGGGCAAACCTCGCCGCGGCGCTTTACAATAAGCTCGACCGCCCGCTCTTCGTCCTGTGTCAGGACGACACGGCCGCCGAGAGCTTCGCGCGCGACCTGCACGCCATGCTCGGCATCGAGGCCGACACGCTCCTGATGCGCGAGTTTATATTCTACCCCGCCGAGGCCGCGTCGCGTCAGGCGGAGCAGCGGAGGATATCGACGCTCTATAAGCTCGCCAAGGGCGAGAGCCGCGTGTGCGCCGCGTCCGTTTCGGGCTTCGTGCAGAGGACGCTGCCGCCGGCGGCACTTCTTAAAGCCGCGTTTGAGATAAAGGACGGCGGCACTTACCCGCCCGATGAGGTTGAGACGGCGCTCATAAGCTGCGGGTACTCGCGCACGGAGCAGGTCGAAGGCCCCGGCCAGTACGCGCGGCGCGGCGGCATTCTCGATTTCTTCTCGCCGCACGATACCGAGCCTGTGCGTATAGAGTTCTGGGGCGACGATATCGACTCAATGGCGCACTTCGAGATATCGAGCCAGCGCCGCACGGAGCACATGGACGAGTGCGTGATACTTCCGGCGGCGGAGGCGCTGCCGTCCCTTGCCGAGGGCGGCATACCGGCGCTGTGCGGGGAGATAGAAAAATTCGCGCTGAACTACTCAAAGCGCCGCAGCAGCGAGACGGCATCGACCCTCGCGGCGAACATGCGCGCGGACGCGGAAAGGCTCAGCCAGGGCATACTGATATCGGACGCGGACAGGTACCTGCCGATGATATACCCGATGGCCTGCGCGGCGGACTATATACCACCCGACGCTATTGTGCTCCTCGACCAGCCGAACCACTGCGCCGAAAAGCTGCGCGACTATGAAAAGCAGCTCGGCGCGGACATCGCGGAGCTTCAGCGCCGCGGACTTATCGCCGCGGGGGCGGACAGCTTCAGGCTAGGGACGGATAAGTTTTTCAAGACCCTGCCCGAATGGCCGGTGTACATGGCCGATTCCTTTACGACAGGCCGCTGCCCCGTTGCGCCGAAAACGCTCACGAGCATTTCGGCAAAGCAGCTGCCGTCTTACGGTGGAAACGCGCAGGCCGCGGCGGATGACGTTGAGGCGTACTTAAAACAGGAGTACCGGGTCGTCGTCCTCGCAGGCGATGAGCGGCGCGCGAAGGTATTGCAGGAGCTATTCGGAAAGAAAAACATACCCGCGATCATATACACGGAGCTCAAAAAGCTGCCTGAGCCGGGGCGCTGCTCCATCGCGATAGGCGCAATATCTGCGGGCATAGAGTACCCGGCGCTGCGGCTCACGATACTTACGGACTCGCAGCTGCTGCGCGGCCACGGGCGCAAGGCGGGCACGGTAAAGAAGCTGCCGCCGAACCGTCAGCGCATCAATTCCTGCGCCGACCTCTCGATAGGCGACTATGTCGTCCACGAAAACCACGGTATCGGTAAGTTTGCCGGTATCATAAAGATGCAGGTGGACGGCTTTGAAAAGGACTATATAAAGATAAACTACGCCGGGACGGACACGCTGTACGTTCCCGCAACGCAGCTCGACCTCGTGTCAAAGTACACGGGCGGAGGCGAGGAGAAGCCCGTCAAGCTCTCGAAGATGGGCGGCAGCGATTGGGTGAAGACCCGCAGCCGCGCAAAAAGCGCCGCAAAGGACATGGCGAAGAAGCTCATTGCCCTTTACGCCGAGCGCCAGCGCCTGCCGGGACACGCATTTGCACCGGACAGCGAGTGGCAGCGCGAGTTCGAGGAGAACTTCGGCTACACGGAGACGGACGATCAGCTTCGCTGCACGGCAGAGATAAAGGGGGACATGGAGTCCTCCGTACCGATGGACAGACTGCTGTGCGGGGACGTCGGCTTCGGCAAGACCGAGGTCGCAATGCGTGCGGTGATGAAGTGCGTGCTTGACGGCAAGCAGGCGGCGATACTCGTGCCGACGACCGTGCTTGCCCAGCAGCATTATCAGACGGCGCTGCAGAGGTTCTTCGGCTTCCCGGTGAACATCGGCGTACTGAGCCGATTCCAGACCGCCGCGCAGACGACGCGGCTGCTATCGGACCTCGCTTCGGGAAAGTGCGACCTTGTCATCGGTACACATAAGCTCCTGCGCAAGGACGTTAAGTTCAAGGATCTCGGTCTGCTTGTCGTGGACGAGGAGCAGCGCTTCGGCGTGACGCACAAGGAGCACATAAAGGAGATGAGCCGCGGGGTCGATGTGCTGACGCTCTCCGCAACGCCGATACCGCGCACGCTGAACATGGCCATGAGCGGCATACGCGATATGTCCACAATCGAGGAGCCGCCTGAGGATAGGCTCCCGGTGCAGACCTTCGTCATGGAGCACGACTGGGGCGTTATTGCCGATGCGATACGCCGCGAGATCCAGCGCGGCGGGCAGGTCTACTACCTGCACAACCGCGTCGAGGATATCGAGCGCACGACGAAAAGACTGCATGAGCTGCTCGACGATGTGACGATCGCCGTTGCTCACGGGCAGATGGACAAGGCGATGCTCTCAAACGTGATGGAGCGCGTGGTCTCCGGCGAGGTGCAGGTGCTCGTCTGCACGACGATCATAGAGACGGGCATAGACATTCCGAACGTGAACACGCTCATAATCGAGGATGCCGACAAGCTCGGCCTTGCTCAGCTGCACCAGATCCGCGGCCGCGTCGGCCGCTCGACACGCAGCGCCTCAGCCTATCTGACCTTCCGGCGCGACAAGGTGCTCACGGAGGTCGCGGAAAAGCGCCTCAACGCGATACGCGATTTCGCGCAGTTCGGCTCCGGTATCAAGATCGCCATGCGCGACCTTGAAATACGCGGCGCGGGCAATCTTCTCGGCGCGGAGCAGTCCGGGCACATGATAGACGTCGGCTATGATATGTACATGAAGCTTCTGAGCGAAGCGGTGCTCGAAGCGCGCGGAATAGAGGTGCCGACGCGGGCGGAGTGCTCTGCCGACCTTGCCGTTGCGGCGAATATCCCGGACAGGTACATCTCGTCGCCTGAGCAGCGCATGGACATCTACCGGCGCATCGCGCTCATCCGTACCGAGGAGGAAGCGGACGACCTGACAGACGAGCTCATCGACCGCTTCGGCGAGACTCCGCCGGGCGTCAACGCGCTCATCCATGTGGCGCTGCTGCGCGGCGAGGCTGGGCGCGCCGGGATAACCGACATCTCCCAGAAGCAGGGGACGCTGCGCTTTACTCTCAGCGACTTTGACATGGAGAAGGTCTCGGCGCTTTATGCGAGGGAGGAGTACAAGAACCGCCTGCGCGTGGAGGCCGGGTCGAAGCCATGCATCAGCCTGAAGATAAAGAACAAGAACCGCGTTATCGATGAGGCGCGCAGCTTTGCCGCCGATTGGGCGGCATGCGGGCAGAACGATACACAAAGCACTTGACAAAACACGATGCTGAGTTATTATTTAAGTCAGCACCGAAATAATAACGATACGGAGAATAATATGAAAAAACTGATAGCACTGATAATTGTAGTGTGCCTGGCCTTCTCGTTTGCGGCCGGCTGCGGCAGCGTTGAAAGCACCGGAGATGCGGCATCCGCCGAGACAACGGAGACTCCTGTACAGGAGACTGCTGCCGTCGAAACTCCGGCGCTGGACTATGACGCGCTGCGCGCTATCCATGCCGACGATGAAATCGTCGCTACGGTGAACGGCCGCGAGGTCACATGGGGCGAGTACTACGGCTGGCTCTACATGAACGCAAGACAGATCGAGAACTACTTCGCCCAGATGGCAATGTACTACGGTATGAGCGCAGGCTGGAGCGACAGCATGGATGATTCGGGCACGACCTTTGCGCAGTACGCCGTACAGAGCGCTGAAAACACGATCAAGCAGTTTGCCGCGATAGAAGCCTTTACGGAGAAAAACGGGATAAAGCTTGACGAGACGGCGCTGGCGGATCGACTTGCTGAGCAGAAGAAGACCGATACCGCGAGCATCTGCGGCGAGGGGGCGACTGAGGATGATCTTGTCGAGAAGCTCGGCGAGATGAACCTGTCTATGGACGCCTACGAGCTTATGACGCTCTCGAACATCAAGTATCAGGAGAACTTCAATGCACTCTACGGTGAGGATTCCGAGCTTGTCTCCGATGAGGACGCACTCAGCTACTTCAAGGAAAACGGCTATATGTCCGCAAACCACATCCTCATTATGACGAAGGATCCGTCCACCGGCGAGGAGCTGAGCGATGCGGACAAGGCGGACAAGAAGGCCAAGGCCGACGAGATATACAAGGAGCTTGCAGCGATAACCGACCAGAGCGAGCTTATGAAGCGCTTTGCCGAGCTCAAGGAGGAATACTGCGAGGATACCGGCAAGACCACCTATCCCGACGGCTACACTTTCACTGAGGGCAAAATGGTGCCGGAGTTTGAGAACGCGGTAAAGGCGCTGGAGGCATACGAGGTTTCCGAGCCCGTGCAGTCCGACTACGGCTACCATATCATTCTCCGCCTGCCGGATGATCCTGACAGCGTTATCGACTACACCTCCCAGAACACCCCGATGACCGCGAGAAAATACTGGGCGAACGCCGATTACGCGGAGCGCATGGAGGCTGTCCTCGGCGAGACGAAGCTTGAGTATGTCCCCGGATTTGCGCAGATAGAGCTTGCGGACTTCATAAAGTAAAACACCTACCTATATATAATAATGCACCGCCTGAGAGTTTCGCGCTCTCAGGCGGTGCTGCTTATATGCTTTTTCTCATGCGTCCCGCGGCGTACACGAGTGGGAGGAGCACAAAGAAGATGGCAAGGCTCACGTAGGGGACGATCGTCGCCGACCAGAAATCGAGCGAAGAGGGAGTCGGCGCGATGAACAGGGACGCTGCGACGCACACGGCGCAGCAGAGCCATATCACCCAGCGCCCGCCGGAGAAGTCGGTCAGACGCTCGCCGTTATATGTCGGGTCCTTCCCGAAGATGAGCCGCAGGCAGTACTGCGCGGAGTAGAGCACGGCGGAGACGAGCAGAAAGTCCGGAAAGATCCAGAGCATCACGACGAGTGCTTCTACGCGCTCCACGGTCTTGAAGAACACGAGGTTGCGCACCAGGGCGAAGAATGGCTTTGTCAGACGCACACACAGATCCGCGCCGAAGGAACCGACGATTATCACGCTGAGCATCGTCAGCAGCAGGCAGGAGCCGGTGAGCCAGCGTGAAAACGCGCCGAAGTGCCCGGCGCTGCCGTCGGTGCAGCCGCCCTCGAGCATACATATATAAAATACGGCGCTCGCGACAATATCGACGGCCATGACCGAGCCGCGCATGACGGGCATAACATCATGCACCGTGACCGGCAGGAGATTGGAGAAATCGAGCGAGAACAGCGAAAAGAACGCCACCAGAAACAAGACGCCCATAAGTACGGGCTTTACTATGCGCGCGAAGCGCACCATTGTGCGCGGTTTCTTCAGCACCGCGGCAAGCGCAATGAGCCCCATCGTGACCGAGAACGCGGCGGGGCCGCTGCTGGGGTAGATGGTAACGATGAATCTGTCAGCCCCGGAGCGCAGCACAAAGCCGCCGTATATCAGAAACCACAGGCTCAGCACGGCGAGGGTGATCTTACCGGCGATGGGGCCGAGCGTGCGCAGGATGAACTCGGGCAGCCCTTCACCGCTCTGCCGGTGGGACATGAAGCTGCTCATAAAATACAGCCACGCGAGAAGGAGCGGGACGGCGGCCGCAGCGCACAGCCAGCTTGCGCGCCCGGCCATAATGACGCTCTGCGACGGGAAAAGGCGCAGGGCGGGAGAGAGCATGATGACCGTGCCGAGGGCGAGCTGCTGCCGCCGGTTGAATCTGTTGTCGGAGTTCATATCGATCCCTCCATTAGAAATCCCTCACGTCGTTGGTGTGCGTGAGCTGTCCGCTTACGCTGATCTGAAGCTCGAGAGAAGGGAGAAGGTCGGGGAAGCTCTGCGGCAGCATGCGGAAGGCCGATGGATCGTCGCGCTCGACCGCCTGGGCGAGACAGAGAAAATCCGAACGCAGCTCGCGCGAGGTGAGCATGACGCGGCTCACATAGTCGGATATCAGCGCTTCAAGCTGCGCCGTGATGTGATCGGTGTATTCCGCGCTGCGCATGTCGGAGCTGCCGCTGACCTCGACGATCGAGGCGCGCACATCCACGGCAATGTTCAGCCCTGTCAGCTCGCCTGTGCTGGACCAGACGGGCGTAACTTCGCTGCCGCCTGAATCTATTTCAAGCACGACGAGGGAGCCGTGCCTGTCGCGCACGGTGACGTTCGTGAGCCCAACCTTGTTTGTGAGAAAGCCGACTGCGATAGCCTCGTCGCGGTCGAGGAATTTGCAGAGCTTACCGTCGCGGATGACCGCGTAGCCGTAGACGACGGCGGTCAGCTTACCGCTGCCATCATCCTGCGTCGCGAAGCCATCCTCTTCGGAGGCGGACGGGCTGTCACCGGAGGGGGCGCCGCTGTCGCTTTCGAGCGGCTCGGCAAGCTCCACCGCACATATCAGGGAGCTGCCGCAGCGGTCGAGATTGCGCACCGTCTCGGCCGCGGTATAGAGACTGCTGTTGCCGAGGCGGCCGACGATCATCTCTACGGAATCCATGATCTCGACAATGCCGCGGCTCCCGTCACCGACCTTGAGCACCGCGTCCTGCGCCGTGCTGCCCTTGACGACGAAGAGCGGGATATCAAGGCGCATTATCGGAGAGCGGCAGATATAGGACAGATAGTCGTCTATTCCGCTCTCGGCGGCTTTTTCGCCGATGAGCACATGGCTGATGTGGGAACAGAAAAGAATATCCTCAAAGGAATAGTTATAGATATGCTCAAGCGCCGTGGTGATCGAGTCACCGGTGCCGTAGAGCCGCTTGGGCACGTCACCGGTGCTCTCGTCCGATGCCGAACACAGCGACAGCAGCACGCCCCCGCCCTGCTTATCGAGCCCCATGTCCTGAATGACGAGCAGCTGCTCTATCTCTTTGAAGTTTGAGTACACGCTTGTGCAGCCCGTGAGCGTAAACGCGGACGCAAGCGCAAGGATAACGCAGATCGCTTTTTTCATTTCTGCCGCCTTTTATCCGGAGTTTTGAGGTGCGGGTCGCGGAACTTGTTGAGGGGCTTCGGCTTTTGCAGCAGAAGCCGCCGGAGCGGGGACGGCTCGCCGTCGCTTAGTGGCGCGGTATAGTCCACACCAAAGCTGTCGATGTCCGCAAGGTGCAGCGTCAGCAGGCACAGTGCCGCGCCCACGCCGAAGAAGCCCGCGAGGATCGACGCGATGACGAGCGCGAAGCGCAGCAGCCTTATCGCCGAGCCGAAGTCCTGGCTCGGCAGTGTGTAGCCCGCGATGCCGGAGACCGCAACGACGATTATTGCTATGGGCGAAACGACCTGCGCCTCGACCGCCGACTGGCCTACTATCAGCGCGCCGATGATGGACACCGTGTCGCCTATCGGGTTCGGCAGACGCAGACCAGCCTCCTGAAGCAGCTCAAAGGAAATGAGCATGCCCATGATCTCCAGCGCCGTGGAGAAGGGGACGTTCTGTTTTGCTTCGATGATCGACAGCAGCAGCGGAGTCGGGATCATCTCCTGGTGGTACATCGCGATAGCCACATAGAGCGCCGGGAGAAAGATGCTGAGGAAGAGCGCAAAATACCGCAGCACGGTGAGCACTGTTGCGACGAGATAGTTATTGCTCGCATCGCCCGTCACCTTCATGAACTCCGCGAGCGTCACCGGCAGGGCAAGGCCGATCGGCAGCCCGTCAATGAGTATGCCGACGCGCCCGTCCATCAGGTACATCGCGAAGCGGTCTGGGCGCTCGGTGTGCAGAAGCTGCGGAAAGGGCGAGCGCGGCGCGTCTACTATATATTCTTCGAGCGTACCGGTTGCAAGGAGCGCGTCGACGTCGAGCGCGTCGAGCCGTGAGGCAAGCTCACGGACGGTGTCTGGCGAGGCCACGCCGTCGACGAACATGATGGCAAGCTTCGTGTGCGATTTGCGGCCGATGCTGCTCTCAATGACCTTGAGCTTCGGCGAGCATATCCGCTTACGGACGAGCGCGGTGTTGGTGCGCAGAGTTTCGACGAAGGAGTCTTTCGCGCCCTTGATGGATTTCTCAAGCGTCGGCTCGGATACAGAGCGGGTATTGCCAGTCTTGACCTCGAAGCATACCGCCTGCGCCGCGCCGTCGAATATAAGCGCGCAGAAGCCATGCGTGAGAGCGTCGACAACATCGTCAAGCGTGTCCCGCCGCTTTGCTGAGTGACTGTACACCGCGCCGGACATCACCTGCGAGATGCAGTCCTGCTCGGTCTGGACACCTGCGGAGCGCAGAAGCTCCGTGAACGGACGGATGATCCCCTCGGTGACTTCGCTGCCGGAGACAATGCCGTCGAGCCAGCAAGCGGTTATCTTTATCCCGCTGCGAAGACCAAAGCTAAGTTCGCGCGCTTCAAAGTCGCCGCAGTCGGAAAAGATGGCTTTAAGAGAGTCCGATGACAATATTGATTTGTATTCTGGTAAAGAGCGCCGGTGCGGAGACTCGGCCTTTAATGAACGTGGCGTATACATATTGGGTATTATAACCGGTTCTGAGCACAATATTTAGACGAGGAAAGAAACCGGAAAAAAGATTGCAGAAATTGGAAAAAAAGTGTTGACATAAGTCGTTTCCGGTGCTATATTAGTCAAGCGCCCGAGAGAGCGGCAGACAACTTGAGAATGAGAACTTAAAAATTCCAAAAGAATTTGAAAAAAGTTCTTGACAAAGCCGAAAGGCTGAGTTATAATAAACAAGCTGTCGTCGAGAACGACGGAGCGAGATGTACCTTGAAAATTGAACAATGTAAGAAAAAAGCTTATGCTAAATAAGCACCAGAAAAGGGTTCAAGTGAACTAAAAAGTTCGAGTCAGAAATGACTATAAAGATTCTTTTGAGAGCTGGAAAGCATCAATAAGATTTTGACCGGGAGACCGGTTGAGATACAATTTATTGAGAGTTTGATCCTGGCTCAGGATGAACGCTGGCGGCGTGCCTAACACATGCAAGTCGAACGAAGCACTGTAAACGGAGATTCGTCAAAGTTTGCTTTGACTTAGTGGCGGACGGGTGAGTAATGTATGAGCAACCTGCCTTTCAGTGGGGGACAACAGTTGGAAACGACTGCTAATACCGCATGATGTCAATTGGGGGCATCCCCGAATGACCAAAGGATTTATTCGCTGAAAGATGGGCTCATATCTGATTAGCTAGTTGGTGAGGTAACGGCTCACCAAGGCTGCGATCAGTAGCCGGACTGAGAGGTTGAACGGCCACATTGGGACTGAGATACGGCCCAGACTCCTACGGGAGGCAGCAGTGGGGAATATTGGGCAATGGGCGAAAGCCTGACCCAGCAACGCCGCGTGAAGGAAGAAGGTCTTCGGATTGTAAACTTCTTTTATGAGGGACGAAGGACGTGACGGTACCTCATGAATAAGCCACGGCTAACTACGTGCCAGCAGCCGCGGTAATACGTAGGTGGCAAGCGTTATCCGGATTTACTGGGTGTAAAGGGCGCGTAGGCGGGGATGCAAGTCAGATGTGAAATCTATGGGCTTAACCCATAAACTGCATTTGAAACTGTATCTCTTGAGTGCTGGAGAGGTAGACGGAATTCCTTGTGTAGCGGTGAAATGCGTAGATATAAGGAAGAACACCAGTGGCGAAGGCGGTCTACTGGACAGTAACTGACGCTGAGGCGCGAGAGCGTGGGGAGCAAACAGGATTAGATACCCTGGTAGTCCACGCTGTAAACGATGAATACTAGGTGTGGGGGGACTGACCCCTTCCGTGCCGCAGTTAACACAATAAGTATTCCACCTGGGGAGTACGGCCGCAAGGTTGAAACTCAAAGGAATTGACGGGGGCCC